>ENA-OUNI01000440-OUNI01000440.1-human-gut-metagenome-genome-assembly--contig:-NODE-440-length-19376-cov-3.965453_pt1 | contig 19376 bp, 27 predicted proteins | sample MGYA00242499_ERZ504580 | MGnify/ENA primary metagenome ERZ504580 (study PRJEB26092, sample SAMD00036315) | human gut metagenome | host: Homo sapiens | study: EMG produced TPA metagenomics assembly of... | reverse complement strand
TATAATCTCTGCACTTCCTCTTTCAGCAAAATACTGTATTTTCATCCTATTGATTTTCCAGTAAGTCTTTTTTATAGAGAGAATGTGTAACTGATTATGTACATTTGAAAATAATTTTGTTTGGATTATATTAACTCTTGCTGGGTTAAAGAAATTATTATTAATATAACAGAAAATAAAAGAATGTATTTCATGTTTTTCTGCAATATACCACAATCTGTTATTTGTCTTATAAGCAGTGGGTGTATAAACGTTATGAATGATGAACCCAAAAGGCAACAGATAATCCCTGGAAAATACTTTTTATATTCACACAACATTTTACAAATTCGATACCATGTTTTCCCATTTTCTCTCATATCCAATTGCCATCCTCACTATTCGTTAAGCAAAATATTGACAAACAAGCTCATATATATCCTCTATATTGTAAGTTATTCCTATTCGATCTTCTGCATACAATTCATACATATTATTTTTACGCACAATATACATATCTATATCTGATGCCTTACTACTTTCAAATATTTCTTCCTCTTGATTCAAAAGAATAATATCAGGTTCATAAGCTATATATACTGTATAAAGGATATCGTTCAATGACTCATTGGAATCGTCATAATATTCTAAAGGAATTACATTTTCATCTAAAGGATTTTTCTGCAGATTTATTGCGTAATAACCGTTCTGACTAAACATCACTTTTAGCTGTATCATTTCCTCGTAATCTAAATCAATACCGGCAATTACCGGTATCTCTATATTGGTTTTATCCCTTATTACATTTTCTAGTATATCCGGATAATCAGATTTATGCGTTGCTATAGTCATCAAAAAGTCCATAACATCATCAAATCCTGCTGTGGGCTTTCTGTTTAAATATGTAGCAATATGTCCAGTGACAACAGGAGCCGCATAACTATTGGCTTGATTTACGATCCCATTCCACGAAAAATTTGCTATAATAGAATTCTCAATATTATAACCTTTTTGTTCTTGAAACAGAATTTGACCATTTCCCAAAAGACCATAACGATCCTGCCTGACACCAAAAACACCTGGATATGCAGCTGGATAAGTCTTTATATTTCTGTTATGATATGCTGCTACTATAATCGCATCAGCATCAAGTAATCTTTTTATTTGAATCCATAAGGGTTTAATATCAAAATAATTGATTGTTCCAAGACTCATGTGAATTAACTTTATTTTATTTTGAATACACCATTCCAAAGCTTCCAGCAAAACTGTGATCTGTGTTGTTCCTGCAGAGTCAGTCACATTCAAGTCCCATAATTCTATATCACTACATATGCTTGTGATAATTCCGACGCATACAGCGCCATGGAATGATTTATCGTCTTTATACTCACTTGGATCGCATTTAGAAGCCAAAAAAAGATTTATGAACAATCCTTTGATTCCTGTTATTTCTCATATGATAAGGTATACCGTTATCAATCAATGCGAGCTTAATCATTTGCACTATTCCTATTCTTACCTGTTATATATCCAAGCCAAATATCGCATATTTATTATTCTCATGATAAACCTTGTAATTCTATGGTCAATAAAAATTCAAGTGTCGCTGAACCCTAATATGCTTCTCCAATCACACTGCCATCATAAGCATTGATCACATAAGAAAGCTCCTGTAGAGAATTTCCACCAATACTTTCCCTGACAGTAAAAATCCATGCTGGAACCAACCATGCGTGTTTCGGCTCCTGATAGGCTGTGGTATAAGTATACTGCAATTTTGCGTTTACCACATCATACTCCAGTGCGGTAGTGTCGTTGGCAGACTGGCCTTTTCCGGAATACCAATAAAAAATCTGATCTGTCAGCTTTGCCTGTATTTTTTCAAAAGGCAGAAGCTTTGTATTTTCCGTCACCGTACAGACTTCTTCCGATATCCCATCCCATTTAAAATATTTAATTCCTTCCTCTGTTATCAGAATAGAGATTGTTTCTACCTGGAACGGAGGCACATAACTATCCACTGTTTCTTCCGCAACCACGCCATCAGGAACTGAAGTAATACCCTCTACACTTTTCGAAAAACAATACAGATATCCCGGTAATCCTCTATCCAGATCTCCCTGCCACAAAGCATCACTACCAAGTCCCAGACCATTGCGCTCTGAACATGCGCCATTCGGGAACCACACGGTACGATCAGAATCTACAAGGCCCATTCCATCGATACCTAAATCCTCTAAAACTTGTTCTGCCTGTTCCTTTCCATCTTCCTCTGTAAAGGTGATCTTGTCCATGCACTTTCGATACGCATCTGCCAGTTCATGAAATTTCTCTGTATAGCCGTTGGTATCCATGCCAAAGCTACTGTAATACTCACTCTGCATTTCCTCAGTTTCTATTGTTTCTTCTTCTATAAAATTAGAACCCTCCATCCAGAGAAAACTACTGTCATTGTCAATTTCCTGATTATACCGCTCTGCTTCTATATATGCCTTCCTGTCCTCGCCCACATCTGCAGTAAAATAATCCTCTGTATCTGTGTTTTCCAATTCAGTACTCATCCAACTCCGTGCCGCTTCCACACCGTGATCCTCTGTTTTTTTTGAAATTTTATCTCCATCTTTTCCGGTGCAGACGCTTCATCCGGTGCAAGCTCCATCCCCTCTCGGGTTGCGTTTTGAATCCCTGCAATCGATGTAGAATATGCTGATTGCAAGTAACTTCCTTCCTTGCTGGAAATCCTGTCTAACACTTCCTGATACGCATCCTTTGTCACCATCTGTGGCATATATAGTTCCTCACCGTCCGTAAAATAATCAATCAATCCATTCAGTTCTTCCTGCGTTAACTCGTGATTTTGCATCTCTATGACTGGAAGATTGCCAATGCTTTGTTCGCCCAACTTAATATCTGCCTGGATAACCACACGGTCGTTGCTTTTCTTTTCTTCAAATTTCCAATGCGTTGGAACATTTGTCTCTCTCTTTTCTCCTTTTTTAAGAGGTTCACAGACAGCCGCCTCGCTAATCCCATCCACTTTGCTGACTACCGAACTCTCCTCTGGTGTTTCCTGACAGCTGGAAAGAATAATACACAACGCACCTACCATAATTGCTAGAACACTTTTTTTCATTTTTCCTCCATATATCTTATAGAATTGTCGCTTTTTCACGAAACTTCAATTATAAACTCTTTAACTTATAAATACCTTCCTGACACTATTAACGTTTTCGTATATTTTTTAGAAACAGACTACCTTATTTATTTTAATGTATAAGGCAGTCTGTTCTATGTACTAGTAACTATAACTTGTTAGTACATTACGCTATTGTCATTACTAATAACCACTCTTGAAGCATCCGCATTATGCTGAGATAACCAAGTCGCAGCACAATATGAACATGGGCAACCACATCCACAAACGCACCCAAAAGACTCAATCGTGTTCCTGTTTTTCTTCATATTTTTGTTGAGTTTCTTCATACGGTTCTCCTCCTTTCTGTTAAAATAATATCAATATTTCCGCTTCATTGGTGCCAAGAGAAACAGATATATGATATTTCATATTATAATTTCCGGATATAGAATAAACTAATTCAAAATGCTACTTTTCGTATGTGATTTAATTTATCGCATATTGTTTGCAAATTAAACTCATCCACTTTTATATCATCCAGCAATTTTATAATCGGCAAATTATATGTATTCTCTAATTCCATTATCACATATATATCCAGCACTCTTCTACTACAGGCAAATCCAATAGATTCTGTTCTGAATTTTCTACTTTTATCATTGTGTATTTCAATATCACATTTTTAATTAGCTCTTCCATCCTATCTCCTCACTTATATTACAAAAATATTATTTGCAAGTTCTTCCAAAATTTTCAAAATTTCTTTTTCAATTTTAGTATCATCAAATATATCAAGGACTTGATATTCAGAATTTTCAGGTATCGCTGGTTTTTCATTCATATCCTCCATGGTATAATACCGTATCTTTTTCCATTCATGATCCGCCTTATAAAATTGTCGTGAAAGAATATATTCTTTCACTGGTGTATTATATTTTCTTAGAACAAAATCGCTTATATTTTTTAATACAGTATAATTCAAATCAGTATACCTATACAAAGCCAAAAAGCCTATATCTACATCCAATGCGTTTGAAATAATCAGAGGTAACTCGCCAAAATAATTTGTTTCATATTTTTCAAATTCCGAAACACCACCAGGGCAACCCACAAGAATCACATCGTACTCCTGTTGTTTACTTTTGTATGTATCCAATGATTTAAAGCAATAATCTTTTCTGGATAAGACATGAATTTTGAATATAGAAAGCCAGGAAGATTTTCCATTCCTAAAAATCCACCGAGAACGTTAGAGCAAAGTGCCAGTACACGATACCCCTGTTTTTCAATCACCTTTTTAATCTTCACTTGCAATTGGAATTTATCGCAATTTCGCCCAATCCCATGACTGATATTACCGGAATATCTATTTCTTTTTTATTTGGCGAAACAACTTCATCTGACAATTCACTTTCCTGTAATATACATACTTTATCTCTGTCAATTTGAATCTTATCTAGCAGTGCTAAACCAGCATAAATCTTTTTCCCTGAGTCTAATGCCATTTGCACTCTTTTTTGGTATCCGTCATAACTATATCCCATTGTATTTTCTGAAAAAACAATAGCATCAGCTCGAGTAAGACATTCTTCAAATTCTGTACTACAATATATCGAACTCTTCTTTTGTAATAGTTCAAGCCTACTCCTATCTTCTATATAGCTGGATACCGCAACCACCTGATATAATTTGTGTTCTTTCAATCCCTTGATAAGTATTTCTGTGTCATTATTTAATGGAAACACAACTAATTTTTCCATATGCACTCCTTTATTTTAATACTTGCAAATTTTCATTTCCTTTATATCCAAACTCAACAAGTATACACAATTTATATAGCAATAAAAGTGTACTTTCTTTTGAGTTTTCACATTGCTGTAGCAACATATTTTCTGTTAATATCTGATTATCTTTTGGAATTTGCGCCAAACAATATGCACACATTCTCAAATTCCAACATCCTAAACATTTTTCTTTAATCATCTTACCATGGTTAAGTAGGAAACTCATTTTATCAAAATCAAATCCCGAATCCAAACTTCCGATGCACATTTCTGAATCTTCTTCCGAAACTCTTTCACATGGAAAAATTCACCTTTTGTATCCACAAATAGTCTTCTAACTGCAGGAATGCATGGACACCATGATGTGTTTTTTTGCCTTCAGCAACATGACTATGTAGCTGTTCATATAATAACTCAATATCTTGCAGTTCTCTTCGCAACAATCGACTTTGTGCATCCCATTTTCGCTTCTCTAATACAGATAAAATCATCTTTATATATGCTAGTCGATGTACTCTGAAATTTTTTTGTGTTATGCGCGACAATGTCTCATCTTTTAAACCAACTGGATTTACATAATTGAAATTCACTGTCCCTGCTTCAAACAGCTCTTCTTCCGAATAAAATCGATATATATTTTCAAGATCTGATGAAGAACTAATAACACAATTAAACAAAACTTTTGAATAGTACTCTTCATTGTAAGCTTTCAGTCTACTCAAATTTTCTAAAATAATGTCAAATGAACCTTTTCCTGTTTTAAATCTTCGATTTATATCGTGACTTTTCTTATCACCATCAAGGCTAATCATAAGATTAAACTCATATTTTACCAAAATTCTATGACATCTTCTGTCATTAAAGTCCCATTAGTCGTCATAGTAAAAAGAATTTTTTTATCCCCTTTACGTTGTAAAATATAGGAAACACATTTCTTAATCAATTCAAATTCCAGAAGAGGCTCACCCCCATAAAATGATAATGCAAGTTGATCCGCTTTTTCGCTTCTTTTCAAATAAAAGTCTATTGCTTTTTTGGCTGTCTCGAAATCCATCCTATTTGACGTATGGGAACGATTATAGTAGTTTCCAGAATATGCACAATATTTGCATCTCAAATTACACTGCTGAGTTACCTGCAAAATCAGATTGCCCATATAATGTTCTGCCAACAAATGTAAGTTTTCTGTCTCAGGATGCTCAATTTCTTCTATCGCAGTCTCACGCAATAATCCGCTTTTCACAAACCGTCTTAACACTCCATCAGGAACCAATTTTGTCTTTTCCACAGTTTTTAATATCTGATATTCTTCATCATTCACCATAACTACAGAATCCAAAGAACGATCATAAAAATATTTCTGCATTGGTGTTTGAATGCATTTAATTAATACCTTTCCCATATTCTTTCCCCCGTATTTTTATTTTATCTGCGTCAGGACACCTGCATCCATCTCACAGATCGTATCGCAGAGCCATTCGATCTCCAGCATGTTATGTGCTGCGATAAGAATAGTCTTCCCTCGTTCCTTTAATCCCCGCAAAAGCTCGCAGACCTCTCCTGCCCCCTGCTTGTCCAGACCATTAAAAGGCTCGTCCAATATCAAAAGCTCCGGATCTTCCATGATTGCCTGTGCGATACCAAGACGTTCACGCATTCCAAGAGAATACTGTCCTACCTTCTTTTTAGACAGAGGATCAAGCCCTAGGGCACGCATCGTCGCCCTCACATCGTCATCGGAAATACGGTGTTTCAGAGACGCCAGTCTCTTTAAATTCGCAAAACCGCTGAGATCCAGAAAGAAGCCAGGGTTTTCAATGATAATGCCTACGGAATCTGGAAAGTCCAGCTCCTTCCCGATCTGTTTTCCCCCTACGAGCACTGTGCCGCTCTCAGGTTGTAAAAATCCACAGATGCATTTAAACATTACGGTTTTCCCTGAACCGTTAAACCCCATAATCCATGAATCTTCCTTTTTCAAAATCATGGGTAATGTTCTTTAATACTTTTTCTTTTTGAAAGGATTTTGTCAGTCCCTTCAACCTGATTGCATATTCCATTTTGCCCTCCATTTATTCGTTTGTCTGCGTAAAAGAGAATTATAGCCCTTAATTCGGACGGCTGACAAGCCGATCAGCGCTATGATTAATATTGCAAATATGAACATGCTCATCCCGATCCCTGGCAGGTAATCATAACCAAAGCTGTGCATGGGAAAGGTAGCTTGGTTCAACGGAGACAGCCAGCCGCAGAACACGTTCGCCCTATATTCCTGACTTTCTGTAAAATGAAACAGTTTCCGGAAAACATCTGGGTTCAGCAGGAGCCCATACAGACTGACTGCAAAAGCACCGATCACCCCTGCCATATTTCCCGCAGCCAGATTTAAAAACAACATGAGAACTGCGATAAAAAGAGTATATAAAAGTACAAGTCCAAACACTATGCTGCGCACATATAAGGAGTTGAGCTTTCCATTGTTTTTATGGAAACAGGAACGGTTATGCTCTCCCCACCGCCATAGCCCAACATTGCCGCTGTTTCGCTCCACACATTTCCCGTAAAGGAAAAGGGAGCTCCCATAATTCCAAGCATCACAGCCAAAAAAATATTATAGATCACAGTCGCCAGGATCACATAGATAATCTGACCCGCAAGCCATATCTTCCGTTTTGTGCGTACAAGCCAATACGGAGTTGCCTGACTGATAAATGGCATGTCCGCAAAGAGCAGGATTAAAAGCAGGGAGGACAGCATAACAGAGGATGCATCCCCATATGTCCAAATAAACGGCTCGAATACCTGAAGGATTGTCTCATATTTTATCGCATGGGAAATAATCTGATCCGACAGCATCAGACATAATATAGCTGCCAAAATAAAGGTCATCCAGATCCTCGGACTTTTTTCCATCCATAGAAATTCTGGCCTGCAATCCAAAAAGCCTGTTTAATATCACGCATACCGCAACCTTCTTTCTATTGCGCACATAAAGATCAGTGCCGTTAAAAAACTTCCAACCGCTAATATAGCAATGCAGAAGATATCATTGTAGTAAATAGACGCCGCCCAATAGCGGGGACTCAGAAAGAATGCTTTTTGATAGTAACGCTCCTGAAATACGGTCAGGACATAATAAAGAATAAAAGGAACGGCATAGGACATATAGCGATTTTTTGTTATGACAGCCGACGTACCGCCAATTAGCGCCCAAAAAGCGCCATTTAAAAACAATCTCAGAAAGCTTACCGCCGTTCTGCCCACAAGCACTGCCATCTCATAATTTCCGTCAATCAGAGAAGGATACTGACCGAACCTCAGTATACAGATTACAAGAAGGAACACCATGGCTAAAAAAGCTGTCAAACCTCCGGAGACCAACAATCCTGCTGCTTTTCCTACGAGATACTGTTTTCTCCCTGAACGGATATAACTGAACAGAAAAAAACGACTGTGCAGCTCAGCCTCCGTATTCTCTCCACCCGCAAAAGCAACGGCAATGGGAACAAACAGAAGCATATTAACGCTGTTCATACAATAGGTGTATGCTACGAACCAGCCTGGTCCTTCTGCAGATCCGCCTGCATTTATGATCTTCTGCAACATCTCATGCTCAGACATCAGGGTAGCCGAAACGATTAGAAAAATCCCCAAAATAAAGCGAATGCTTCGAATATTGTTTTTTATGTCCGTTGCCAACACATTTCTCATACGCTTTTCTCCTCACTTCAAACAGCTATAGACTTGATTTTTTATTTTTATAAAATCCTAGTTTTTGCAATAATATCACTATTTGTATAAAACTACACTCCTTATCAAACAACAGTTAAGGACTTGCAAAAAACTGTTGTTCCTACTGAAAGCATTGCAACAGCTGTAAAAATTGATAATATTTTAAATTTTCTATTATTCTAAGTTCTACAAATACATAAGCCGCCAGTTAAGTACGATTAGTTTTATTATAATTCAATAAATTCCATCCAACTTTCCACATTTTATTGTACAATTTTACCATTTATATAATAACATGTCAACATTTAATGAACGTTTATAACAAAAAAATGCAGGGCTATAAAAAACTAAAGAAATTGCTCTATTTTACAAAATTATATCCTATTTTTCAATTCCAACTCAATTTTCCCTCAATGTCTTTTTCCTCCAACTTTCGTATGCTTATCTCACAGCAAAGCAGTACCACACCGGTACAGCCTGCTGAATTAATCAATACGAAAATGGAGGTGTTTTTTATGCGAGAACTCAGAAACACAAAAATCATTGCTGTAGATCACGGCTACGGCAACATGAAAACAGCAAATACCGTCACACCAACCGGAATCAAAGCCTATGAAACAGAACCCATCTTCACCGGGAATATTCTGGAATATAACGGCATTTACTACCGGATTGGCGAAGGACACAAAGAATTTATCCCAGATAAAGCTATGGACGAAGAATATTATCTTCTAACTCTCATGGCGATTGCAAGGGAACTGAATGTCTTTTCCATCCGTGAAGCAGACGTTCATCTGGCTGCCGGGCTTCCTCTGACATGGATCAGAAACCAGAGAGAAGATTTCCGTTCCTATCTGCTCCAGAATCCAGAAGTCCATTACCGATTTAACAGCAAAGAGTATCATCTCCGTTTTGTGGGATGCAGCCTTTACCCGCAGGGATATCCGGCTATCGTAAACCGACTTGGAGATTTCAAGGGGACAAATCTTCTTGCAGATATCGGCAACGGAACCATGAACATTCTGTATATCAATAATAAGAAAGCACAGGAAAGCCGGTGCTGGACAGAAAAGTTTGGCGTAAACCAATGCATGATTGCCGCTAAAAACGCTGTTCTGGACAACTTCGGAGTAAAGATTGAAGAATCTACCGTAGAGCAGATTCTGCGGTTTGGAACCGCTGACATTTCAGCGTCTTATCTGGATTGTATTACTGCTGTTGCCAGACAGTATGTCACAGATATTTTTGCCACGCTCCGCAAATATGAATACAATCCTGGCCTGATGCGCCTGTATGTGGTCGGAGGCGGTGGATGCCTGATCCGTAACTTTGGAGCGTATGACAAATCACGAGTTACCATCCTTGATGATATCTGTGCCACTGCCAAAGGTTATGAATCTCTGGCTTATATGAGCCTGAAAAGGAGGGGATAAGCCATGCAGAACCATATCCGCAACACAAACCTGCGATTTAATCTGGACAAAGACCAGCAGCGGAGAGCCTGGGAATATTTACAGACGATGGACAGACAGAATTTTAAATCTTACAGCCAGGTATCTCCCTTGCACTGGTCGATTATTTTGACCGCTACTACCGCACTCAGGCTGATCCTATCTGGAAACAAGGGAACGGGAAGAACTTTTTGTGAAACAGATTGTAGAAGCAGTAGAACACAGCCTGAAACAGTCATTGCCGATTTTTCTGTCCGGGCTGACTGCAGGCATGTTGAAAGGGAATCCCCCATCAGGATGCCCTTTCCAGCTCCTGAAAAAGAACAGCCGGATCGTGATATAGACTGGGATTTTCTTGGAGAATAAACCATTGTGATTGGAGGTGAACACATGACGGACTTTCTGACAGCAGACACAAGCCTGCCATCTTATATGATGTTTCCCCGTTTTCTTCTGGACATGGAAATAAACGAAACTGCCAAAATGCTTTATATGATCCTGCTCGACCGTGCAAGGCTTTCCCAGAAAAATGAGCTGGTCAGATACAAATGGTCATGTGTTCCTCTACTTTACGATTGAAGCACTGGCAGAAGTTCTCCACAAAAGCCAGATGACGGTGAAAACTGCTCTGGCAGTACTGGAAAAACAAGAGCTTATCTTCCGAAAACGGCAGGGACCCGGACACCCTAATCGGATCTATGTAAAAATCCCGAAAGAAACCCTCAGCAATACAGACAGAATTCTTTCCTCAAGACAGACAGAAAACTGTCCTATTGACAGACAGGATTCTTTCCCTGATACAGACAGAAAACTGTCCAGTAATAAGAAAGAGATAAAAAAGAACCATTTAACAATAAGAGGGAGTAAAGAGCCACGCTCACCCTATGGAACATTTCAAAATGTTTTTCTGTCAGAGACGGAGCTGGAAAATATCCGGCAGACAATCCCTGACTGGCAGGACTATATGGAACGCTTATCCGGTTATATGGCTTCTACCGGAAAGCAATACCAAAACCATGCAGCTACCATCATCCGTTGGGCAAGACAGGATCATCCTGTTTCCCGGCAACGAAATTATGAAAGTGAGGAATACGAAACATTATGACAACATTTACAGAAAAACCAACAGCTATCACACCAAACAGAGAGCTTCAGTCTGATGAATATTTTAACGAAACAAATCACCTGATCTACTGTTCCAAATGCAATACGCCAAGACAGTGCAGGCATGAATTACAGGGAAAGGTTCTTATTCCTTCCATCCGCTGTAAGTGCCAGCAGGAGATCTTTGAACAGGAGGAAGCCCAGAGAAAACTTCATGAAAAGCAAATGGAAATAGAGCATCTCAAAACCAGCGGCTTACAGGACAAATCACTTTATGACTACACCTTTGCCAAAGATAACGGCAGCAATCCGGAAATGAAACTTGCACACAATTATGTAAGTAACTGGGAAGAGATGAAAGCAAACGCTTCCGGACTTCTCATCTGGGGCGATGTCGGTACTGGAAAATCTTTCTTTGCAGGCTGCATTGCCAATGCCCTTCTGGAAAAAGGCGTCCCGGTACTGATGACCAACTTTTCCCGGATTCTGAATACCCTTACCGGAATGCATTTTGAAGACAGGAATCAGTTCATCCACAGCTTAAACCGCTACAGCCTTCTGATCATTGATGACCTCGGAATTGAACGGAACTCTGACTTTGCACTGGAACAGGTATTCAATGTGATTGACAGCCGTTACCGCAGTAAAAAGCCCCTGATCATAACAACCAATCTCACTTTATCAGAGCTGAATAACGCCGCTGATATCGCACACAAGCGAATTTATGACCGGATTCTGGAGAGATGTGTTCCCATCCGTATCAATAACCGGAATATCCGTCAGGACAATGCAACAGCTAATTTAAAAAAAACGAAAAAAATTCTGTTAGATAATCACACTTCAAACCAGAGTTGAAACAAAGCAGCATCGCACAATAACTATTTTTCACTGACAGTAGTACTACTTTCTTTTCTTATTTATCACCAGAGACATGCCACTGTCAGTTATCTAAAACTATAGTACTAAACCACAAGATTTTAAAACTAAATCGCCCGGATACGGGCATAAAAAGGAGGTGCCAGATATGGCAAATAAAAGAATTATGACACCAGAAGAAAAAGTGCTTTTACAGGCAAAACACAGACTGGAAGAAATCGAAGCAAGAAACCGTAAAAAGGAACGTAATGCCAGAACACGCAGATTGATTCAAGAAGGAGCGATTCTGGAAAGCATTGCTCCACATATTAAAGAAATGGATTTAGATACCCTAAAGCGGGAGCTGATGCTCCGGCTAAGAGGAATGTAAATACACAAGTTCTACTCCCGAAGCGCACTTACTCACCACCCGATAAATCGGGCGGTGGTATCCCCTACGGGCTCGTGCGCTCTGCCGAGGGCTATCCGCTGTTGCAGGCAACATCGAAAGGAGGTGCCAGATATGGCAATTTATCATATGCAAGCCAAGGTCGTCAGCCGTGGTTCCGGGCGGTCTGCTGTCGCTGCATCTGCTTATATGAGCTGTAGCCGCATATACAATGATTACGATGGCATCCAGCATGACTACACCCGAAAACATGGACTGATCTATCAGGAAGTAATGCTTCCCCCTATGGCTCCGCCTAAATGGAAAAACCGGGAGCAACTCTGGAATGCTGTAGAAGCTGCTGAAAAAACAAAAGACAGCCGACTGGCAAGAGAATTTGTTGTCGCACTCCCTATTGAGTTGGATAAAGACAGCAATATTTCTCTTCTTCAGAATTTTATTCAAAAGAATTTTGTAGATATGGGAATGTGTGCCGATTTCGCCATTCACGATACAGATGGTCACAATCCCCATGCACACATTCTACTTACTGTCCGTCCATTAAACGAAAACGGAACATGGCAGTATAAAACCGAAAAAGAATATCTATGCATCAAAGATGGAGAGGAAAAGGGATTTACTGCTTCTGAATTTAAGGATGCTCAGAAAGAGGGCTGGGAAAAACAGTATCGTTATAAAGCTGGGAAAAAGAAAGTATATCTGACTCCCTCGGCAGCACAGGAGAAAGGTTATGAACGTATCGACAAACATCCAAAAAGCACCCGGTATGGCAGACAAAACCCGATTTCCGAACAATGGAACAGTGAGGAACAGCTCTGCCTCTGGAGAGCAAACTGGGCAGATGCCGTAAATAAAATGCTTGCCCTTAATCAGATAAATGCCGCCATTGATCACCGCAGTTTTGCAGCTCAGGGAATCACTGAACAGCCAACCATCCACGAAGCTACATTGCCCAGAATATGGAAAAGAAAGGCATGATAGCAGACCGGTGTGAAATCAACCGTCGGGTTCGTGCGGATAACAGAATACTACGGGAATTAAAAACACAGATAAAAAAATTGGTTCAAGCTGTCGAAAAATCTATTCCGGTAATTGCAGAAACATTAGAAGCAATCCGCAATCATATGATTTTTACACAATATCATTTACTTCATAATGAAATGCAAAAAGAAGTGATCCATGACTGGATGCAGCATTTTCGTCCTATCCTAAATAAATATGATACCATTAAGAAAAAGCTCAAAGCGAAAGTTACTGAAAAGAAAGAACTAAATGTGCAAAAAAGTAAAACCAGTATTCTAAATCCTTTCCAGCATATAAAGTTAAACCAGCAGCTTACAACCGTAACAGAAGAAATCGAGGAACTGAAATCTGCCAAAGAACAGCTGCTGTTTCAGGCTGAATGCTCCACAGAGAAAGATATGGCGAGCCTTTCCAGAAAATACGACCAGATGGATAAGAATCTGGATATTCTCGATTCTCAGGATATGGCTCTCAAAGAGCAGCTTGAAAAAGATGCTGTCGCTTTCCAAGAGGAAAAACTCCGGCCTAAACCAGAGCAATATACAGAATTACTGGATGCCAGAATCCAGATACGACCTACTTTCCGAGAGAAACTGATTGAGCAGCTCAAAGGTACTTTTGGTGAATATTATGACTATCACTATCGTGATATCGCAACCCATGAAGTGGATGATCTCAATATGGAAGATCCCTATAGCTTCTCTCATCGTACCTGGGAACTTGAATATCAGAGGAAACAGGAATTGCAAAAAAACATCCTGTTCAATCCAGGCAAAAATCGCACAACACAGAACTATAATGTTTAAACTACTAATATAAAAAATATCCCGTTTTCTCAAAACAGTTATATTGCTTCATCCCAATAATTCACAAACTGCTAACCACCGAGCAAAAGTGAGGCACAAAGTGCGTAAGCATAATTTGATTTCTTTCCGCTTACGCACTCTCTTTTATCTTGAGCAAAAAAAAAATTCCTACTTTGTAAAGCCAACAAATGGGGTTTGGGGGGCTCCAAGTGCGTTTGGATATCCAACGCTATGCTTGCAAAACCAGTTCCACTAATTTCCCTCGATACTCCCTTCTTCTAAAATCAATGATAATTATAACATTGCCAATTTTGTAAAGTAATAATCAACTTAAAATATAGACGACAAACAATAAAACCATGATACTGTTACAAAAAGCAGTAGCATGGTTTCTTTATATTTCATTATAGATTTTCTCTATCTATCATATTTTCTATTGTTTCTGAGAAACAACACTCTTTCAAATCAATACTTTTGTCCATCTTCACAAGATTTGTATATTTCTCATCTGTATAGTGTTTTGATATTACAGCAAATACTTTATATGTAGGCTGTGCTGTTACATCTCTGATGTCCTTTTTCAGCAATGTGTTCGGTACATTTAATTTCGTATTTTTATCTTTTACGAAGCCAATACAACCACATATATTCCCGGCAGCTTTTTCTGTATATAATTTCGGTCCTCGATCTGTAAATTCTCCTATCATTGTTACGTTTTTCTTAATAAGCATCATACGTTCCAATATATCCAATTTTTGCCCCGTAGAGCCATCTTTTGCAAAAAACAAAATCATTTTCTGTTAATCGCTTATCCAGGCATTTCTGGTAAAAATGAATTGCAGAAGCTGTCTCTTTTTTATTCAATCGAACTCCTGTCAAATGTAAAAAATTGTATCTATGGAAAACAACTTCATATCCCTGTACAGATGACAAAATCTTATTACTTTCCTGTAATTGCTTATTCACCTCTTTCGGTAAGCCATATAGGAACAAAACCTTCTGATCCTCAAGATGTTCTTTATATAGTTGTGCCGCTTTTGTCATAATCTGAATTGCACGTCTTTTGTCCATAACTTAATCCTTATCCCATAAAATTTAGAGAAGGGAATGTTCACGCCGCAGCACTAAACATTCCCTTCTCATGGTTGATTTTTCCGTTGTCTGCCAACCTCCAGCACCTTCGTCTGGAAAATATCAGGTTTTTCCGTTGCCTGCCAACCTCCGACACCTTCGTTCGGAAAACGTATCAGATTTTAGGTGTCAACCCACCGCTGATGCACAGCTTTTCTAATTACATTTTACACGAACTATGTGGAAAATGCAAATTACAATTTTATCTTATGATGCCCTGCTACATTTTATACACTATTTATCTTACATTTCATTCTTGATAAATTATCTCTTTATCCACAATCTCCCTCGCACATACTTGTATATTGTTCATTCTTCCTATCCATTCCAAGACATTTTCCACCTTTAGCTGTTCTGTAATGCCTTGTGCCTGTTTCATCTGTTCTACAAGTCTTTCAAAGCGTTCCTGTGCCTGTTCTTCTATATCAGCCAAATAACCATTCAGCCTGCCGCTTGTAAGCATATTCAGATATAGCAATCTGCGGTATTCCTTCAAATACCGCAAATGTCTTTGTCCCCATACACCGACAACCCTTTGTTCTTCTTCCTTCGGTAAGGTAAGAGCAGGGATAAGATAATCCCCATGTCTGATATAAGTACCGCCCATCTCTTCAAAAATTGTTTTCTTCATTGTCTGTTCTACCTTTCTTATCGTTCTCTATTCATAGATTTTCTTTACGACCGTTCCAATTTTACAGTAACAATAATTCTTCAATTTTCAGTTCACATTGCCCCTCCCGAAGAAGTATGATAGAATAATTCTATTAAATTGAATCGGAGGTGCCACATGGCTATCAGTTCCAACAATATTCAGGTCTATACTACTTTGTCCAAAGAACTGGTTGCTGAGATTGATAAGGATGCAAAAGCGAACTATCGTACACGTTCCCAGCAGATTAACATGATCCTGACCGAGTATTATAAGACTCAAACAACAACCAAACATGAATCCGAGTAAAACACTGAATTGCCTGAAAACACAGGAAATATCAGTGTTTTCTTATGTTTTCCCTTAATTATAAGGTTCATGTGAACCATAGTTATTTCCAAAACTGATATTGATAACCATCGGCCGCCCCAAAGACAATGACTGACGCACCAAATAATCAATTCCCTGTATCAGTTCGGTTGTTCTTGGGAAAGAATTTTCTCTGGGAATCCCCATTTTGACCACTATCAGGTCACTCTCATAAGCTACTCCCTGATTGACTCCATCGGAAGCTCTCCCGTTTCCTGCCACGATTCCCAGCACTGAGGTTCCATGTCCACTGTAATCTACAGATGGAACAAGGCGCCTGCCTGGTTTTCTCCAAGTGCAAGCGCCTCATCGATCTGCTCTTTCGTATATTCAGTTCCTGTCACATATCCCTGGGGTGGATTTCCCTGTATGCTCTGATCCCATAAACGTAAAATTCTGCTGCTTCCGTCTGCATTTCGAAAATCAGAGTGAAAATAATCCACTCCTGAATCCACAATTCCTGTCAGGATTCCTTTTCCTGTCAGTCCATTCCTGCCGGTCTGCACTGTGCGGATGCAGCTCGCTCCCTTTGCCTGAAACAATTCAAAATACAACCGTTTTGGCTTCTCCATAAATTCCACCTGCACTCTGTGGGAATACTTATCAATCTCACTTTCCGGCAAAGTTACCACTGCATAGCCGCCTAACAGTGGCACTACCTGAATTCCATTTCCAGCCAGACCACTTTCCGGTCCGCTATACTTTATGATCACATCCCATAACCTGGTTGCAGGATCATATCCTACATTAAGATTTCCCGACTTTCTGCGCTCCTGTGGTGTTGCATCCATCGCAAGATTTAAAAGGTTATCTATTTTCTGGTCCGGCATAAATGATTCCTTTTCATTATACACTTACTTATATTATATGTATTCTATGAGAATTGCTAATGCAGATAAATGCTCTGAGTGCATCAAACGGAATACAGCTTTTTACAACCTATAAATAAAAATGCCATCAGTTACAAACTTGCTCCGCAACTGACAGCATTTCAGCTTACAAATATTTCTGCATATCATCCCGCAGATTCTCTTCCATTCCAATAAGCTTCTTTGCAATGGAAATACTTTCGGACGACGCATCTTTGCATTGGTGCATGGCCTCTGTAATGGACTGGGTTCCCATGTTGCAGCCATTCATGATGATCTTAACCGCCTGTTTATTCTCATCTTCTCTGGTCATCATTTTTACACCTGTCGTCATCCACGAAAATGTGGATACCATAACACCCGGTTCTTTCTCCGGCTGGCCTGCGCGAAGAAGTATTTTGGAAATTTCCTCTTCCAGTTCCTTGTGTTTTGAACAGGATTTTTCAATCGTTGCTGCGATTTTGGCATCTGTCACATGATGCTGTACCTGTTCCATGCTCTCAATTCCCATCTTGCATCCGACACTGCATTCTTCTAATAGTTTCTTTGTGCTGTTGTCCATGTCTGTCCTCCTGTATAAAAATTTACTTTCTACATGGAAGATAGTATACGTACTTTTTGGCTATTTATGTATCTTTCCCGTTACTGGGTACGAAGTGTATAGTGGTTCAGTTGTCAAGACAAAAATCTAAGCTTTTTATAATGAACTGATATATGTAACTGAGTAGGGGAGAAAATCCCCCTTAGGCCGCATGATTATCCAGTAACAGAATCGGATAATAGCAGGATGCCGGTGTCTGATTATTGAGTGCAGAATGACAACGTTCAAAGTTGTAAATGTGCACATATTTACCGATTGCCTTCCGTGCTTCTCTGATATTGTTATATTGGGTCAGATACAGGAATCCACGCTTAATGGGGATGTATGTAATGTTGATTGACCATACCTGATTTGGACGGTCGATAACGGCGTTACGTAGCAGATACGGGCAGACTTTAGCCTGTTGCATACGTTTAGAAGGATATCTCCTTACAATACTGTTTTTTCTGCACGATTGTACAGGTATAAAAACCTTAGTTTTTTGCCTTTCAACCAATTCAGAAAAGAAACCTCCTGCATCCCCATCGGCATATTGCGTATATCATCTGCTACACCAGCCATCTCTGCTGCCTCCCAGGCCTCCTTTAATCCAAGCTGCGGTGCTGAAATCGTAATATTAGAAAAAATATCACCACTAAATTTCGTCATCACCGTCAGCATTTCCCCAGCTCGTTCACTTTCAGGGTGCCAAAGTCCTGGCAAACTCTGATTTGTATACGTCCTTTCTGGCTGGCATATATTTTTGATAACTGTCCAATTGTCAAAACATTCATCAACACCCATAAGTACATATTGATAGGTATTCATATAATGTCGAATATAAGCATAATCGCTGTCATATCGTAATTGACCAGACATAATCTTCACCATTTTATTTATGACATTTTTCTTCTTACCTGTATAGTCATAATTTTTCACATTCAGATAGTCTGACTGCAAATCGCCATATTCTTTGCAAAAATGATACGATAACGATGATTTAATATTTTGTTCGTATAAATAACGAAAGGCCCCCGAAGGAGCCTTCCGGACTATGGGCTTCTCAAGTTTCCACAGTGCGATCACTAGGTACGTCATAGCCTTTCCAAACAGATTTGTTAAGGAGAACATACCCGTTTTAGTTTATGTTCGTCCATGTCAAATAATGCATACAAATCCTTTTCTGTTTTCCGATTTACATTGCCCCACCTACCGAAGCATGGTAGAATGAAGCTAGTGACATGCTCTCGCCACTTAAATCTTACAGATTTTGAAGTGGGAGCTTCCTGCTCAATTGCCCTTCAGGGCAAAGCTAAAACAGGCTATCCCCGCGTGTCCCGCGGTTCTTTTTTTTTATCCGGTTACGGATCTTTTCTGTGCTATTATGCACATTTTTTATATATTCTTTTTCCTTCTTTCAGAATATTGACCGCCGCATTCACATCCCGGTCCATCCGGTTTCCACATTCGCATAGGTATATCCGTTCTGATAATGC
>ENA-OUNI01000439-OUNI01000439.1-human-gut-metagenome-genome-assembly--contig:-NODE-439-length-19388-cov-2.590104_pt1 | contig 19388 bp, 20 predicted proteins | sample MGYA00242499_ERZ504580 | MGnify/ENA primary metagenome ERZ504580 (study PRJEB26092, sample SAMD00036315) | human gut metagenome | host: Homo sapiens | study: EMG produced TPA metagenomics assembly of... | reverse complement strand
TGGAAAGCTGCAAAACCCCTGACGACGTGCGCCGTCTGCATACCGACATGATGACGTTCTTCACTTGGCCATGGCGACATGCAGAAGACGGAAACGCATTCCAAAGCCGTCAACGAATGCATGGACTACATCCACTACCATCTGCATGAGAAAATCACTGTCGCGATTCTGGCACAACGCGTGCATTTGAATCCCACGTATCTGTCGGAACTGTTCAAACGGGAGACGGGCACAGCGATATCGCAATATATCACCGACAAACGCATGGAAGCCGCCGAAAACATGCTGAAATACTCGGAATACAGCTTCAATGAGATCGCGCAGATCCTCGCATACCGGTCGCAAAGCCATTTCACGAAAGTCTTCAAAAAACATAGCGGCATGACACCGGGGGAATACCGTGCCAAGTACTCACAGAACGGCATCTGGCCGGAGTAGTAGCGCCTCGGCGTGTCGCGGGCGATGCGGTGAACCGGACGTGACGGCATTGCGAAATTCGGGTGTGCCAATCGTGAAATCGAAGTGGTTTCGCGTGTGGCATACGTTCAAATCGACTACGGTGGAAGCATTCAATGATGATGCGCGCCGGCCGAATGAACGGCAGAACGAGAAACGCGCGCAGGATGTGGATGAAAGCAAAGGAATAAGCGAATATGGGAATGCCCCTTGATTTGTATGTGATTCGACATGGCGAATCCGAAGCAAACGTGATTATCAGTGCCGGTGAACAGGGTGACAACTCGCTGTATACGCAGGATAACGTCACCGTGCCCGACCGTTCGTGGAGGCTTACGGCCACCGGCCGCAAGCAGGCGGACTGCATCGGCCGCTGGCTGGTCTCACAGCAGCCGTTGTTCGACCGCTACCTCGTCTCGCCGTACGTGCGCACACGTGAGACGGCTGCCACGATGGCCCTGCCTAAGGCGAAATGGAGGAGACACGCGTGCTGCGCGAACGCTCCTGGGGTGAGATCAATACCATCACGAAAGATGATTTCAAAACCAATTACGCGCGCAACTGGATGTTCAAGAACACTGATCCGCTGTATTGGCGTCCGCGGCGGGCGAATCGATCGCCGATGTGGCCGAAAACCGTGTGCATAATCTGCTCACGTCCCTGAACCGCAAGTCGGACGCGGAATCCGTGGTGATGGTCAGTCACGGCGACCTCATGCTGGCGCTTATGCTCACTTTGGAGGACTTGTCCGACGAGGAATTCATGCACCGTGCGGCGTCCGACGAATGGAAGATCACTAATTGTACGTGCTTCCATTATTCGCGTCGCGATCCGGCTACCGGGCGCACGCATAAGCGTTTCCGTTGGGAACAGACCGCCCGTCCGGTGTTCGACGGTGCGGAAGGGCGTTGGGTGGTGAAGGTCGAAGATTGGCGTGAATTCAAGCGTCCAGTGCTGTCTAATGGCGATTTGGTGGACGTTGTTCATGCGGTTGACCGTCACCTGTGATGTGTGTTGGTCTGTTGATTGCATGATCGGATTGGCTGATATCGACGATTGATGCCCCCATCTTGCGTACGAAACGCGCCCGTGTCCACGCCCCACTACAATGGCTATGACACGCGGCGCGTTTTTGTTTGCCGTGCAAGAGAGTTAAGGAGACAATCGCATGTCCAATCTGTTCACGTGGCAGGTCCACGGTGATGGCAAGACGCTGAAGCCGGGCGAAGTCGTTGAGCCTGACGAGCGCCTGACTTGGCCGCGCACCGCCGAAATCGGCGCGCAGCATGTCATCGCCATGTTCGGCGCCACGTTCCTGGTGCCGATTCTGACTGGTTTCGACCCGTCCACCACCTTGTTCTTCACGGCCATGTCGACCGCACTGTTCCTGCTGATCAACAAGAACGTGCTGCCGAGCTACTTGGGTTCGTCCTTCGCTTCATTGCCCCGATCACCGCCGTCACCACGGCGAACAAGGGCATCGCCGTCGCATCCTTCGGCATTCTCGTGACCGGTTTGCTGCTGGCTCTGATTGGTGTGCTCGTGCACTTCGCAGGCGCCAAGTGGATTGACATCATCATGCCGCCGGTGGTCAACGGTGCAATCGTGGCCATCATCGGCTTCAATCTGGCTCCGAGCGTGTGGAGCAACTTCCAGAAAGCTCCCGACACCGCTATCGTGACTTTGGCGGCCGTGCTGCTGGTTGCGGTGCTGTTCAAGGGTCTGCTTGGTCGACTCAACATTCTCATCGGTGTGATCATCGGTTACGCATACGCTTGCATTCGTGGCCAGGTTGACTTCTCCGCCATCGGCGATGCCGCTTGGGTTGGTCTGCCGACTTTCCACCTGCCGCAGGTTGACTTCACGATTCTGCCGATGTTCGTTCCGGTGGTGCTCGTGCTCGTCGCCGAAAACGTCGGCCACGTCAAGTCCGTTTCCCAGATGACCGGCCGTGACTACGATGACCAGATCGGCACCGCCCTGTTCGCCGACGGTCTTGGCACCACCATCGCCGGTTTCGGCGGCGGTTCCGGCACCACCACGTACGGTGAGAACATCGGCGTGATGGCAGCCACCAAGGTGTATTCCACCGCAGCCTACTGGTGCGCGGCTGGCTTCGCGCTGCTGTTGAGCCTGTGCCCGAAGTTCGGTGCCATCATCAACACGATTCCGGCTGGCGTGCTCGGTGGCGTGACCACCCTGCTGTACGGCATGATCGGCATGGTCGGTATTCGTATTTGGGTTGAGAACAAGGTCAACTTCGACAAGCCGCTGAACATCATGGTTGCCGCAATCACCATGATCATCGCCATCGGCCAGTTCGCGTTCGCTTTCAATGGCATTTCCTTCAACGGCATCGCCATCGGCACCATCGTGATTCTCGTCGCCTACCACGGTCTGAAGGCCATAGGCAAGGCCACCGGCACGATCGACAAGAACGACCCCGACATCCTGTGATGCAATAATCGTTTGCATCGCTCTGAAGGCCCTTCCCAAACGTTCCCTGTTCCGGAAGGGCCTTTTGCGTACGCCTGTGTAGCTTTCGCGTGTGCAAGGCATTAGAGATGCGATGAGGATATGACGATTATTGAGAAGTTTCAAGATGAAAGCATACGTCGGAGTCTTCATCGATAGGGCATCTCTGAAATTTGGTTGTACGGGTCTATGGCTCATGGGGATACGAAATATGTGGGCTCGCTGAAAACGGTGTTGAATGTGTTACGTCAATCGTTTGACTTCATGTGGGGTTGAACGGTTATGATGGTGCAAGAGGGGTTGTGTTCATTTTTGAGTGAGGAGTTCGTCATATGAGTACCGCAGCCGGAAAGAAAATCGCTATCGTCACCGGTTCCGCGCTTGGATTGGGATACGAGCTGGCTCGACAGTTGATCGCCAAGGATGGTTCGTTGCTGGTATTGATTTCAATGGCGCACGCCAGGCGGAGTTGTCGAAGACTTTTGCTGCCGACGAATACAGAGCTTTTGTGGGCGATATTTCCGACGAATCGTTCGTGAAGAACTCTGTTGCCGCAATCTCGAAAATCGGTCATATCGATTTGCTGATCAACAATGCCGGGCAGCCTTCGTTCAAAGTCCCGACCGCATACGAGGCGGCCGATGTGGACAAGTGTCTGAAGGGGCTGAAAGGCATGGTGTTGTGGAGTGTGGAAACGCTGAAAGCAGACGGTGAGCGGGATCTCAAAATCGCCAACGTTATGTCTACTGCGGCAACGCGCGGCAACCCCAACGAATCCGTGTACTGCGCCACCAAGTGGGGTGAGAAGGGCTACACCAAGAGTTTGCAGGCCGCATACAAGGGGACCAGTGTGAAAATCGTGGGTGTCTATCCAGGTGGCATCGACACCCCGTTCTACCGTGACAGCCATGATTATGTGTCTGAAGAAAAGCAGCATACCTTCATGCGTGCGGATCAGCTGGCCGAAGTGATCCTGTTCAATCTGGTCAATGAAGCGAATCTGACCGTCACCGATATCGAAATCAACCGCAATCCGGCGTGAATATAACGGATATGAAGGATTGAAGGAACGTAAGCAAAAGTATTGGGCATAGGCTACAGTTATCAGGTTTGCGCAACGTGCGTAATATTTGACATGAAAGGCCATTGTGCCCGATACCGTTTTGATGAAGATACCCTCGCAGCCGCTTCCGAAGCGATGGGCGAGGAAGAGGAACGTCCGCTGACGTTCGCCGAACTCGGCGTTCCTGGTCCGCTGGTCCGCGTGCTTGCGGCTGATGACAAGAAAACCGCTTTCCCGATTCAGGCCGACACGTTCCCGATTCGTTGGCTGGGCGAGACATTCTTGGCCGTGGTCGCACTGGATCCGGCAAGACGCTGGCATTTTCGATTCCGCTGGTCGCTCGCTTGGGCGAAGTGGATGCCGGCGAGTATGAGAACATGAGCCAGTTCCGCCACGAGGTCAATCGTGTGAAGCAGGCCCATGCCGAGGAACGTCGTGCCGACGATTTCGTGCCGCATCCACGTGGTCTGGTGCTTGCTCCGACCCGTGAGCTCGCCAACCAGATCAACGATGTACTCATGCCGCTCGCCCAGATTTACGGCATCAACACCACCACCGTGTACGGCGGTGTGCGTTATGCCCGCCAGATCCGTGACCTTCAGGCCGGTGCCGATATTGTGGTGGCCTGCCCGGGTCGTCTTGAGGATTTGATCGAACAGGGCGCGCTCACCTTGGACAAGGTTGAGGTCGCGGTTATTGATGAGGCCGACGAAATGGCCGATATGGGCTTCCTCCCGCCAGTCAAGCGACTGCTCGGCCAGATTTCGTTCGACGCGCAGATCATGCTGTTCTCCGCCACGCTCGACCATGGCGTGGACGAAGTGGTGGAAACCTTCCTGTCTGATCCGAAGGTGCATAGCGTCGATTCCGCGACGGCGACCGTTGACGAGATGACCCACCATGTGTTCAAAACCACGCAGGGCAACCGTCACGAGCTGGTGCGCACCCTCGCTTCCGGCAAGGGCCGTCGCATTCTGTTCACCCGTACCAAATTCCAGACGCAGAAGCTTGCCAAGGATTTAACGCAGAACGGCATTCCTGCGGCCGAATTGCACGGCAATCTGAGCCAGAACCAGCGTGACCGCAATCTGGCCGCCTTCAACTCCGGCGATGTGAACGTTATGGTGGCCACCGATGTGGCCGCGCGAGGCATCGACGTTTCCGGTGTGGAACTCGTGGTGCAGGTCGAACCGCCGGAAGATCCGAAATCCTTCCTGCATCGTTCCGGACGAACCGCGCGAGCCGGCCATTCCGGTGACGTGGTGACCATCATTCTGCCGAACCAGCGCCGCAGGACCCGTCGCATGATGCGTGAGGCCGGACTGACGGTCGAACCGATCGATGTGACCCCTGATTCGCCGGAAGTGTTGGAACTCGTAGGCGAAGTGGCCGAGCCGGTGTTCGGCTGGACGTTGAGCAGTCGCAGCCGGCAGGAAATCCGCGCCGTAGGAAGAACGGCAAGGGGAGTGCCGACGGCGAACGTTCCGGCAGATCGAACCGTTCCGGTGGGCGTAACAAGGATCGCGGCAAAGACAAGGGCGGTAAGCCGTTTAAGTCCGAACGTAAGGATCGTCGCGATCGCGACCAGCGTGAGGAGCGTAACGACAGCGCGAAGAAGTTCGAGCCGAAGAAGAACCGTGCGGAACGCCGTGCCGCCAAGTTCGAAGGTCGTGACAATCGTGAATTCGAAGCGCGTGAACATCGTTGGGAACATCCTGAAATTCAAGAGGAACGCCGCGAACAGCACGAGGAAAAGCGCAACAGCAAGCGTCGTGAAAAGTATGCGCGCCTGCATGAGCAGCAGCGCAGCGACAACGAGCAGCGCGAAACGACGAACAAGCGTAGGAACGACGGCGATTACGGCAATACCGACAATCGCAGGAAACTGGGAAAGAAGAAGTCCGGACAGCTTGCGAAAAAGCAGGGTGCGCCAAGCAAGAAGCAGCGCAAGTCTGAAGCCCGTGCCGAACGTCAGTATGACGATAATCGTCGGTCCAAAGGCAAGAAGCATGACGAACGTTCCTCGGATGCGAAACGCTATGACCGTCATACGGAAGTCAAGCGTGGCGGCCGTGGCGAACGTCACGACAAGCATGCAGGGCAGTCACGCCATCGCCATGCGAACATCAGGAAAGCGCCATTCCGCACGCGTTGATCGCTGAAAAGCAAAATCAAAGCTCGCGTAGCTGGTAAACAATAGAAAACGGTGTCCGCCATGGTATATGAACACTTGGCGAACGCCGTTTTCTGTTAAATCTGATTGTCTATTAATTGCTTGGCTATATGAAAAGTTGTTCAGCCTGCGATCGGATTGTATTGATCGTCTGCAGTGAAGCACTTACGGTATGCCATCACCATAATGAGACTGTCGGCCAGAAGCGTTAACGCGGCGATGGCGGCGAGAATCAGGAACTGGTATTTCGCCGCGTCGATAGGATTGCCGCCGGCGATGATCTGACCGGCCATCATGCCAGGCACCGTCACAATGCCGCTGGAAGCCAGCGAGGCGGTAGTCGGCAGCAAACCCAAACGAATCGACGAGACGATGGACGGGCGTGCGGCTCCCAAGCGGTCGCGCCCAACGCCAGCAGCGTATCCACTTCGTCACGGCGTTCCTTCATGCTTTCGAAGAACCGGCTCAACCCAACCGCCAAAGCGGACACGGTATTGCCGAGCAGCATGCCGGTCAACGGTACCACCAATTGCGGCGCATACCATGGTTGCGGGCGAATGATCAATTCGGTGACCAACGAAATCATAATGAGCATGGTGATGACCAAGCTCAAAAACACGGGACCGGCCAAGCCCTTCGGCACACCTTTGGCACGAGACAGGGTGATCTGCACGGCCGCGATCAGCATGAACATCACCAGCAGCAGCACCAGCCATGGATTGTTCGACTTGATGACGAACTCCATAATGAAACCCATGGCGCACAATTGCAGCAACGCGCGGCATGCCGACCATAGCAGTGTCTTGCCAATGCCCATGCGCATCGCTTCGGAAATGCCTGCGGCCACGGCGACCATAACCAATGCGATAAGCAGACCCCAAATATCAATGGAATAGTAATTGCCGCTCATGCCTGCACTCCTTGCACCGAATCGGACTGTGCCGCGAAATCATTGGAATCATTGGTTGCTGCGGTGTGCGGAGCATTCGCACTCTGCAATACGCCATTGGCCAGTGTGAGAATGCGCGTGGCACGCCCATCCGGCGGGCGATGGCGAATACGAATCACCGCCCATGCCCCGCTCTGCGGCCTGAGCCATGATGGATGCCACCTTATCGGCGTTCTCATCATCCAAACCGGCATCAACCTCATCGGCAAGCAGCACTTTCGGCGAAGTAAGCAAGGTGCGCGCCAAACTCACACGGGCGGCCTGGCCTCCAGACAAGTCATGCGGAGCACGCCCCAAATCAATATCCGCGCAGCCAATGGCGTCAAGCGTGGCTCGAATGCGAGCATCCGGCAGTAGATCTGTGGGTTTGAGAGACTTACCGGCCGACCATTTTCTGTCGAATCCTTGCTTGCCTTCGCCCGCACGGATAGCCAATGTGAACGGTAAACGAATCGCCTCGGCCACACTCGAACCGATCAATACCGGCTTCTGCGGCAAATACGCCACCTGACTACGCCACTGCTGCGGTGTGAATTCGCTGGCAGAGCGCCCTTCAAGCTGAAAATTGCCGTTCGCATTCGGATTCAATCGTGCGAAAGCGGTAAGCAGACTACTCTTGCCCGATCCGGAAGGGCCGACCAAATCCACAATCTCACCATGCTTCACATCAACGGATAATCCGCTGAAAATCGTGCGTTGTTCACCGTCGACCGGCACGACACAGGAAACATTCGACGCCGAAAAAACATACTGCATAATGCAACACCATACCGCTTGGCTGCCGGTCGGATGCATTGGACGCGTTTCGTAGTGTCTTCTTAGCTGGAATCACATTGCATGGGAATATTGCGTCTGCTGTACAAGGAACATGTACAGGAACATGCGCAAGGAAGCGCGATCGGAGGAAACCGTGCCGCAGTCAGAGTATCAAACCGATCCGGCACGACTGATGCATTCCCAATGCGCTGTTGGTCGAAGGCGATCCCGACGTGGGGCCCGTTCCATGCGTATGGCGGGTATTGGAACGTGCGTTCAAGGCATGATCGGCAAAGATGAGAACGCTGCCTAAGAGCATCATCCATTCAGCTTGCTCACAGTATTTTTCGTCGATATTCCAAGGAAAATCAGCCTCAAGGATGAGGTCGTGCCAACGTTTCATGGACTACAACTGGCACATTGGAAACGAAGAATATGAAAGCAAGAAGTGAGCATGCGTGCATGGTTGATGAACATAAGTTTGGTGGATGGCTGGTTTCCGGCAACGTTGTTTTCAGTAACCGCAGTGCTGGCGGCGATACTGCTGGGTACTGCAATATGGGAGACGGTTGCCGGAAGTCGTGACGGTGGCAAACGCACGTTTGCCGTAGTCGTGTGTCCGGTAGTGATTGCGATTATTGCAGGCATTGCCGGATTGGTGATTGCCTGGTTGCTGTCGGACGTGTTTGTGGTGTTCGGTGTTGAGCTGGGGCCGCATGTGGTCGCATGGGCCGGTTGCGGTTGCGCGATCATTGGATTCGCGATTTGCTATGCGGTGCAGCATAGGGGAGTGTTGCGTGCCGTCGCCGTTGTATTGACGGTATTCGCGGTGCTTTCCGCCGCCACCGGCATCGATCAGGCGTATGGAGAATATGCCACCATCGGATCACTGTTCGGCCAAGACACCTATCGTGAAGCCGACCTGACGGGAATGGCGAAACGCAGCGATTTGATTAGCGTCACGCAATGGAAGCAGGAAAAAGCAGACGGTAGTGTCAGCAATATTCCCGCACATGGCGAAGTCAGGAAAGTAAATATTCCAGCCACAGCATCGCATTTCGAAGCGCGAAAGGCGCTGGTATATCTGCCGCCTGCAGCGCTTGCCACAGCCAAACACAAGCCGCGTTGCCGGTCATACTGATGATGAGCGGCCAGCCGGGCTCTCCGGGTCGCGTGTTTGCCGCGGGCGGCATTCAAACCATGATGGACGATTATGCGCAGCATCATGGCGGACTCGCACCCATTGTTATTGCGGCCGACCAGTTGGGAGACGATTCGCATAACACCCTATGCGTGGATTCGCCGGTGTACGGCAATGCGTTGACCTACTTGACGAAAGACGTGGTCGACTGGGTGAAAGCCAATCTTCCGGCGGCACAGCAAGCGCAGGACTGGGCGATCGCAGGTTTTTCACAGGGGGCCACATGTTCGCTGCAGATCGGTGCGAACCATCCGGATTTGTTCGGTACCATCATTCCCACCGGCAGCGAGCTCAAACCGACCAATGGCAGTGAAAGCAGTATGATCAGCCGGTTCTTCCACGGCGATCGCACCGCATACGAGAAGCAGATCCCCATCAACGCCATTCGCAACCATGCGCCTTCGAACCAGACGCTTGTTATCGGTGCGGGGGAGCGTGATCGCGAGTCCGTGCGCAATGTCGAACGCATCGCACCGGTTGCTCAACAGGCGGGCATGCATGTTACGGCAGTCGAATCGCTTGACAATGCGCATGACTGGCATGCCGTGCAAGACACGTTGCGGTACGGACTTGCCGTATTCGGCTACAACACGGGACTGAGCGATGCCAAGCCGAAATTGGTCGACTATCCGAATCTCAAACGCATTTCAATCTGAATCATCGAACGGAAGTACTGTATTATGACGCAATCGCAGGAATCAACAGTGAAACCATTATTTGGCTTTCGTGCGCTTATGGCCGATCTTGCGACTGGATTCGTGAGCATCGCATGACCTTGGGGTTTGTGCTGTTCATCACGCTGTTCAATGTCGGCATGCAGCTCGTATGCGGCATTAGACATACGCAATTTCCGCCGCAATTGTCGCGCGTGAGTTTTGACGCGCTCGCGCATGGGCGCTGGTATACCGCGCCGATTTCACTGCTGTCGGTGCCTCAGTTGGGTCGTCTGCTGATCGACATTCCACTGATACTCATCGCATTCGGCTTATGCGAAACGGTGATTGGAAAGGCGAAGACGGCATGGGTGTCGCTGATCACCACGCTTGGCGGCATAGCGCTCGGTATGGGATTATGCTCGCTGTTCGCAGGCAAAAGTCCGCAATGGCATGCGATTTCGCATGATGGTGCGATTTTGGGGCCGCTGGTTGTTGTGGTGGGCACGCTGATGTGTGCCAGCGCGTTCACCGCCATGCTGTGGCGTCGGCGTATTCGTGTGATCGGCTATAGCGTGGTGCTGATCCTGTTCCTGTATCGTGGTGAAGCCGGCGATTACTGTTTGCTGGCGTCGGCGTTGCTTGGCCATGTGCTTGGCTATTTGATGGCTTCCGAGAGTCAAGGTGATGTGTATAGGCATGGTGCCTTGTATGAGATGCGCAGGCTGATTGGTATGGCTGCCGGCGTACAGGCGGTCGGTTCGCTGGTTGCCGTTTCCTCAAGACAATCATTCGGATTGCTCTCCATGTTCGGCTTGCTGACAGGTTCCACGGAATTCGACACGGAACAAGTGTTGGATTGCCTCAACGGTTCCTCGCATGCCAACTGTTTCGCGCAATATCGTATGATGCGATTCACCATGCCCGGAAACTGGCTGGTGTCGTTGATGCCGACGCTGATGCTGCTGTTGATCGCATGGGGTCTGTATCGCGGACGTCGTATTGCCGCAGCGTTGAGCGTGCTGTTCAATGCGTGCACAGTGTGCTTGCGATGCTGTTTTATGTGGTGCTTCCGCTGCAATATGTTGGCGATTCGCGGCTGATGCGTTGCTGCGTTGGCTCGTCATGGTGCGTTTCATGCGATGTTTTCCACTATGGCATTGCCGTTGATTTTTATCGTTATCGTCATTGCGTTCCGTCAGTGTTTTACGATTCGCACTAGAAGTGAGATTATGTTGCGTGCTGCGGCAGGTGCATTGTCGGCTTTTCTGTTGTTGGGATTGATGTATGCCGGATATGGGCTTGCCTCTCCCGACGATTTCAATGAAAGTCCGCAATTGATCGCATTGCTTGCCGATTATGTGCAGCGATTGTTGCCGATCGGACTGCTGAGTGGTATCGAACCTGAGTTTGTGCCCGTCGGCCGAATCTCCTTGCTGGTATATCAGTGCGTCGGTCCGGTGTTTTGGATTATCGCTCTGCTGTGTGTTTGGGATTGTTTGCGGGATCGTTCCATGGTGAATGACGCTTTGCACCATCGTGTTGACGCGATTATTCCGCTTGGCGGCGAATCCATGTCATTCATGGCAACTTGGAAAGGCAATGACTATTGGTTTTCCGCAACCGGACGTTCCGCGATCGCCTATCGAGTGTCGTACGGCATCGCATTGACGGTGACAGGACCATTCGGAGATCCCAGCGAATATGCGGAAGATCTTACTGATTTCGCAACATTCTGCACACAACATTCCTGGACGCCCGTGTTTTACAGTGTGCACGAATCGCAGCGAGCCGAACTCACCAAAGCCGGATGGGATTCGCTTGACGTCGGTACGGAAATGGTCGTCAATCCCAACGAATGGCAGACCCGAGGCAAGAAATGGCAGGACGTGCGCACCGCCATCAACAAAGCCAAACGAGACGGCATCACCGACGTGCTCACCACTTTCAAGGAGGCACCCTTCTCAGTACAAACGCAGATTCGTGAGATCTCCGCACAGTGGGCCGGCAAAAAGGCCCTGCCGGAAATGGGATTCACCTTGGGAGGCGTCGACGAACTGATCGACTCCCGGGTGCGCCTACTCTACGCGGTTGACGGCAATGGCAAAGTCCTTGGCGTAACCAGCTGGCTGCCCACCTATCGTGACGGTACGATCATCGGTTGGACGCTTGACTTCATGAGGCATCGCACCGACAGCGTCAACGGCATCATGGAATTCCTGATTGCACGCATGGCTGAACGACTACGCGACGAAGGCAACGTGGAATTCATGAGCTTATCGGCGGCGCCGCTGGCCGGTATGGGATCCAACGAAAGCGAACACGAGGAAAGCGAAGTGTTGCGTCATGCACTGCAAATGGTCGCAGACATCATGGAACCAGCATACGGATTCCACTCACTGTTCCGTTTCAAACTGAAATTCCACCCCGACGAAGAGAAAGTGTATATCTGCTATCCCGACGCAGCCAAACTGCCGCAAATATCGCTTGCCGTGGCACAAGCCTACGTGCCGTCGCTCACACCTGCCGAAGCCATGCGATTCGTACGTACGATTGCGCCGCGTGATTGACATGATGTCAGACTTGAGACGGTCCATGGTTCTGGGGTAGCTCGGGTCTACACTAAAGAACGGTTCATAAAGTACTACTTTTCCTGATGGAAGGGGCCAGCATGTCAGCTGAAGCAAACGTCGGCGTAGTCGGTCTTGCCGCAATGGGCGGTAGCCTCGCACGTAACCTCGCACACCACGGCAACAAGGTGGCAGTGTTCAACCGCTCTTACGGCCGTACCGAAAAGCTCATGAACGAACACGGCAACGAAGGCGAATTCTTCCCGGCAAAAACCCTCGAAGAGTTCGTGGACAGCCTCGTCAAGCCGCGTACCGCCATCATCATGGTCAAGGCGGGAGAGCCGACCGACGCCATGATCAACGCGCTCGCCGACCTGATGGAGCCGGGCGACATCATCGTCGACGCAGGCAACGCCTACTTCCCGGACACCATTCGCCGCGAGAAGGAAATCAGCGCTCGCGGACTGCATTTCGTCGGATGCGGTGTGTCCGGCGGTGAGGAAGGCGCTCTGCTTGGACCTTCCATGATGCCGGGTGGCTCCGAAGAATCCTGGAAGACTCTGAAGCCGATTTTTGAATCCATCGCGGCCAAGGCCGAAGGCGAACCGTGCGTCACCCATATCGGTCTCAATGGTGCTGGCCACTTCGTCAAGATGGTGCACAACGGTATTGAGTACTCCGACATGCAGCTCATCGCTGAAAGCTACGATCTGATGCGTCGTGGCCTTGGCATGACTCCGGCTGAGATCGGTGACGTGTTCGAAGAGTGGAACAAGACCGAACTCGACTCCTATCTGATCGAAATCACCGCCGAAGTGCTGCATCAGGCCGACAAGAAGACCGGTAAGCCGCTGGTTGACGTGATCGTCGACCATGCTGGCATGAAGGCACCGGCACGTGGACCGTGCAGACCGCACTGTCTCTGGCCGTACCGGTCACCGGCATCGCCGAAGCCGTGTTCGCCCGTGGTCTTTCCTCCGAAGCTGATCTGCGTGAGGAAGCCGCCAAGCAGGGCTTCAATGGCCCTGACGGCAACCTGAACCTCACCGACGATGAGAAGAAGGCCTTCATCGAAGACATTCGTCAGGCACTCTACGCTTCCAAGATCGTCGCCTACGCCCAGGGCTTCAACGAGATCACCACTGCTGCCGAAGAATATGGCTGGGATATCGATCTGGCTGCCGTGGCACGCATCTGGCGTGGCGGCTGCATCATCCGTGCGAAGTTCCTCAACCGTATTTCCGAAGCGTTCGAATCAGGTGAAGCCAACGTGTCGCTGCTGTTCGCTCCGTACTTCAAGAACGCCATCGAAACCGCCGAAAAGTCTTGGCGTAACGTGGTGGCTCAGGCCGCCGTCAACGGTTTGCCTACTCCGGCGTTCGCTTCCTGCTGTCGTACTTCGACGGACTGCGTTCCAAGCGCCTGCCCGCCGCCCTGATCCAGGGTCAGCGCGACTATTTCGGCGCTCACACCTACCAGCGTGTGGATCAGCCGGGCGCATTCCACACGCTGTGGGCCGAGCCGGGCCGCGAGGAAATCGAAGCCTGATAGACGTATTTCTGCAACGAATCTAGCGGATTAACAGATGAAAAGAGCCTCACGCTTTATGAAAAGTGTGCGGCTCTTTGTGTTGCGGCAAATATGATCAGCCGCAAGGGAAACTCGTTGAGTTGCCTCCTGAATTATTCGCGATGCTGGTTGCGTGGGTTGCCGCCATTCATGATTGCGGCGACCGTCGCGTCAGAGCGCGGGGGAGTAGTCGTTCCGCTGCGGCTCCGGCTTTGGTGAGGTAGCCGTGGTAGGCAAGCGTGCGCCCCTGCTTCATCTTCCGATACGCGTAGGTGGCAAGCTGGTAGGCGGTGGCCGGTTTGGTCAGCGTGAAGAAATTCATGCCACGCATGTTCGCGCTTGGCGAACCCTGTGGATGTCGGCCCGGGGCATACGCAGGTCACACTCACACCGGTATCTCGCAATTCGTACGACACCGCTTCCGAAAGCGATCGTACGAAGCTTTCGACGCGAAATATATCGCCATATATGGGCCTGCCATCATTGAAGCAACAGAAGAGATGTTCAATATGCGTCCGTGACCCTGCTCGCGCATATCACGACCATAACGGTACGTAAGTTCAGCCAACGCGGCCATGTTGAGCTGCATCATCTCATGCTGGCGATGCCAGTCGGCGTCGAGAAAACCCGTCCAATCCGCAAAACCGGCGTTATTGACGAGATGATCCACTTCAAAACCTTGCGAAACTGTGTAATCATGCAACTGTTGCGGTGCGTCAGACTCGCTTAGATCAAGCGCAACCGTCTCCACATGCACGCCATAGCGATGTTCCAGCGTGCGCTTCACGTCATCAAGTTTGCCTTGACTGCGTGCCGTAATGATGAGATCATGCCTGTCGGCCGCAAACAATGCCGCCATCTCACGCCCAATGCCACTCGAAGCCCCCGTTATCAACGCATATGCCATAAAACCACCTTTCTTAAGTATTGATGTTCATGGTAGTCAATACGCATGCAATAACGCCATTTGCAACGCAATGGTCCGGAACTTTTCGACTGGGCTGGCTGATTGACAGTTTTCATGCACTTCTCGCATGGAAAGTAATACATCATTTACATTAGTTATTTTGGTTTGGTTCGTTCACAATGGGTGCGTCAGCATGAATGTGAAAGAACCAGTATGGAATGTCCGAAAGGCCATGTTTTTGAACTCATACAACAGGGCTGCCCGACCGACAAAGTCATTACAATGCATGTCGTGAAACCGGGATCATTCACAGCTTGCATTTGACTTCGTCCACTTGAAGTTCTTAAGTTTGATGGCATGACTTACGATTTCGACACTCCCGTAGACCGATCCGGCACGTATTCGCTCAAGTGGGAAGAGGCAGGAGATGCGCTGCCCATGTGGGTGGCGGATATGGAATTTCAAACCGCTCCACAGATTCGAGCCGCACTGCAACAGCGTCTTGACCACGGTATTTTCGGATATTCCATCGTCCCTCCTGAATGGAATCAGGCATACGTTGACTGGTGGCACCGTAGGCATAATCTTGATATCGACCCGGAATCGCTCGTATTCAGCACCGGCGTGGTGCCGGCAATCTCCAGCATGGTACGAAAACTCACCACAGCAAACGAAAACGTGCTTATCCAAACTCCGGTCTACAACATTTTCTTCAATTCGATTATCAATAATGGATGCCGCGTGCTTGAATCACCGTTGGAATACGACGGTTCCGGACATTACTCCATCAACTGGGCCGATCTGGAATCCAAGTTGGCCGATCCGCAAACCACGCTGATGATCCTGTGCAATCCACACAATCCCGTAGGCCGAATCTGGGATCGCGACACCCTCGCACGCATAGGTGAGCTTTGCTGGAACCATCATGTGACCGTAATCAGCGACGAAATTCATTGTGATCTTACCGATCCGGGATATGATTACGTGCCCTTTGCCTCGGTGAATGAGCAGTGCGCAATGACTCCGTGACCTGCATGGCACCGACCAAAACGTTCAATATCGCCGGTCTTAACACGGCTGCCGTAATGATTCCAAATCCCGTGCTGAGGCATAAGGTATGGCGTGCGCTCAACACGGACGAAGTGGCCGAACCGAACGCCTTCGCCATGACGGCCACGCTCGCTGCCTTCAACGAGAGCGAGCCTTGGCTTGAGGAATTGCGCGCATACTTGGCAGGCAACAAAGCCGAAGCACGAGCCATGATCAACGAATACAATGCTGCCGCGGCACCGGAACGACGCATCGCCCTGATTGAAAGCCATGCCACCTACTTGTTGTGGGTCGATTGTTCGAAACTGACGCACGATACCGCTCTGTTGTGCGAACATCTCAAGCGCAATCATCAGGTGATGTTCTCCGAAGGTGCCGAGTATGGCGGCAACGGGCATGATTTCATTCGCATCAACGTGGCCTGCCCGCGAAGCACCATGCAAGAAGGATTCAATCGTCTGTTCGCCGGGTTGCATGATTTTTCGGCAGAGTAATACATTGATCATCGATTGTGATATTGCTCACAGCCGCTAAAAAACGGCTGGTTTTGTGGGTTTTCACAAAATATGGAAAGGACGTTTTCGGATGGTCACTGCCGTCCGTGACGTGTTGGCGATACTATGAAGCACATGACTGAAACTGTTTCATCCGTACTTGGCACGCCTGAAGAGTGGACGAATCCGCTGCGCGATCCGCGCGATCTTCGACTTCCACGTATTGCAGGCCCGTGCAGTATTGTGATTTTCGGCGTGACCGGCGATCTGTCACGCAAGAAGCTGCTTCCCGCCATTTATGATCTGGCTAATCGTGGCCTATTGCCGCCAAGCTTCGGTTTGACGGGTTTTGCACGTCGTGATTGGACCGAGGATCATTTCAAGGATTTCGTGAAGGAGAACGTGCAGGCGCACTGCCGCACGCCATTTAAGGAGGCGACCTGGAAGCAGCTCGCCGACGGTATTCGTTTTGTGCAGGGCACGTTCGATGATCCGAAGGCGTTCGAACGATTGTCGAACACTGTTGCCGAGCTTGACCGTGATCGTGGCACGCGAGGTAACCATGCGTTCTACATGTCGGTGCCGCCGCGCGCGTTCCCGCAGGTATCGCGCCAGTTGGCGGATTGCGGTCTGGCGAAGTCCGACAAGGGCGCTTGGCGTCGTGTGATCATCGAAAAGCCGTTTGGCCACGATCTGGCCAGCGCCAAGGAACTTGACCGCGTGGTTTCCGAGGTGTTCGACCCATCGAGTGTGTTCCGTATCGATCATTATCTCGGTAAGGAGACCGTGCAGAACATATTGGCGCTACGTTTCGCGAACGCCATGTATGAGCCGATTTGGAACAATAATTACGTCGACCATGTGCAGATTACCCACGCCGAGGATATCGGCGTGGCCGGTCGTGCCGGATACTATGACGGCATCGGTGCCGCACGCGACATCATCCAGAACCACCTGCTGCAGCTCATGGCATTGACGGCCATGGAGGAGCCGGTCTCCTTCTCCGCCGCTGATCTGACGGCTGAAAAGACGAAGGTGCTGTCCGCAGTGCGCTTGCCGAAGGATCTGGCGGCGCATACGGCCCGCGGACAGTATGCCGCCGGATGGCAGGGTTCTCATGAGGTTGTCGGCTATTTGGATGAGAAGGGCATTAATCCGGCTTCAACCACAGAGACTTACGCAGCGATCCGACTGGATGTCGATACGCGCCGTTGGGCCGGCGTGCCGTTCTACCTGCGTACGGGCAAACGTTTGGGCAAGCGTGTCACGGAGATTGCCGTGGTGTTCAAGCGTGCCCCGCATCTGCCGTTCGAGTCGACCGCAACGAAGGAGCTCGGCAAGAATGCGATCGTGATCCGCGTGCAGCCCGATGAGGGTGTGACCATGCGGTTCGGCGCGAAGGTGCCGGGTGGCACGTCGATGGAGGTCCGTGACGTGTCGATGGACTTCGGTTACGGCCGTTCGTTCACCGAATCGTCTCCGGAAGCCTATGAACGTCTGATTCTTGACGTATTGCTGGGCGATCCGCCACTGTTCCCAACTACACGCGAAGTGGAATTGAGCTGGCAGATCCTCGATCCGATCGAAGAGTTCTGGTCCACGCTTGGCCAGCCGCAGCCGTATCGTTCCGGAACGTGGGGCCCTCAGGAAGCCGTTGAAATGCTGGCCCGCGATGGACACCGTTGGAGGATGCCGTGATCATTACCATGAAGAACACCGAAACCCGTGAGATTTCGGCGAAAATCGATGAATTGCACGAGGAGCGTGGCGAAGCGGCTTTGGGTCGCGTGCTCACACTGCTGATCTCCACGAATGAGACGTCGCTGGAGCATGATCTCGCCGTGGCGAACAACGCCAGCCGTGAGCATCCCTGCCGTGTGATCGCAATCGCGCCGAATTCACGTAGGGTGGATGCCGCTGCCGATGATGGCAAGCCGCACACCTTTCTCGACGCGGAAGTGCGATTCGGTTCCGACGCTGGCGCGGGCGAAATCATCGTGTTGCGTCCGATTGGTGGGCTGGTTCACCACCCTGATACATTGGTGATTCCGCTATTGGTGCCGGACGCTCCGGTGGTGGCTTGGTGGCCGAACGAAGCTCCGGCGAATCTGTCGAACGATTTGCTGGGTTCCATGGCGCGCAGCCGTATCACCGATGCGATGCATTCCTCGAATCCGATGCGGACCATGGATGATCTGCGCCGCAACTGGTCGTCGAAGAATGTGGACATGTCGTGGACTCGCTTGACTGTTTGGCGCGCAATGCTCGCTTCGATGCTTGACCAGCCGCCGCATCTTCCAGTAAGCGGCGTGCGTGTGACCGGACCAAAGAACTTCCTGCCGTTGAATCTGCTGGCCGCATGGCTTCGTCTTCGTCTGAACGTGCCTGTTGTGGTGGAAGACGATCCGAACGCAACTGCGGTGACCGGCGTGTATCTGACCCGTTCCGATGGCGTGCTGAGTCTGGAACGTCCTTCCACCGATGATGGCATTGCAGTGCAGAACGTGCCCGGTCAATCGCCTCAGACCATCAGCGTACCCGCGCGTACGCTTGAGGAATGTCTGAGCGAGGAGCTGGGGCGTCTCTATCCGGACGAGATCTATGCCGAAGTGGTGACTCAAGGCTGGGATCTTATCAATCCGAAGCACTGAATCGATTCCCCCAAACAATAAAGGAACAATGCAGGAAGAGCATATGGCAGAACGTACCACCGTTGTATATCCTAATCCTCAGATTCTGGCTGAAGCCGTGGCCGCACGCACGCTGCTGACCATCACCGATTATCTGTCGGAACCGAATCGCACGCGCGTTGACATTGCCGTGACCGGTGGAACCGACGGCAACCGAGTGTTCGACGCCATGAACGCGAGCCCATTGAACGATGCCGTGGACTGGAGCCGCGTGCACGTATGGTGGGGCGACGAACGATTCGTGGCAGCCGACAGTGACGACCGCAACGCCAAGCAGGCGCGTGAGGCATGGTATGGCAAACTAGTTGACGACGGCCGTATGCCGGCAGGCAACATTCATGCGATGCCGTCCGATGAGCGTAACTTGGAAGCGTCGCGGCAG
>ENA-OUNI01000438-OUNI01000438.1-human-gut-metagenome-genome-assembly--contig:-NODE-438-length-19399-cov-9.415318_pt1 | contig 19399 bp, 22 predicted proteins | sample MGYA00242499_ERZ504580 | MGnify/ENA primary metagenome ERZ504580 (study PRJEB26092, sample SAMD00036315) | human gut metagenome | host: Homo sapiens | study: EMG produced TPA metagenomics assembly of... | reverse complement strand
ATGGCCAGCTTATCGCCAGAGACCGCTGCATGATGGCGCTGATCATGGGAATATTCATCTGCAGAGGGCACTCCTCCTCGCCCTTGCGGTACTTGACCAGCGGGGTCTTGAGACTGACAGCGTGGGATATTCTCTGCAGAGGAATAGCCGGGGATCAGCAGATATTCACCGAAAGTGCGGGAAGGTTCTTTATAGAAATAAGCCATGTTCAAACTCCTTTTCTCTTAACGCATCAACATCAATCGGATTCATGTTTGCAACCTATAAATTGATTGTATATACTGTACCACAAAGCCAGCCGGAATACAAACCCCCGCCGCGCCAAACTTTGTAAATGTCCTTTGCAGAAAAACAGGCAAATTGCCCACCAAAATGGCGTAAGGTCATACTTTCCCGCATGAGAAGCCGGTTTTTGCGTGATTTATGGATGCAAAAAGCTCGTCCAGAACGGACGAGCTTTTTTGCACACGAAGCGGGATACCGCCTGTGCGGCACATGGATCACGACTGTGAAGGAGAACAGCCGGAGGAGGAGAACCTGTGCCCGATATCCCCAAAAAACAAGAAGAAAAAGATTTCACACTCAGCAGGGTCGTTTGCCCTTGCTGTAACCATATTGTAACTCTTTTGAAACCATTTTGCAATAGGGTTTTGTAATTTTTCTGTAATTTCTTTTGTTAACTTTTTGTAGACACATATAAAACCCCTGCCAGAAAATTTCCGGCAAGGGCTTTGCGGATCATTCTTTATTTTCTTAATAGCACTTTTTGCAAGCAGTGAAGCCTTCCGCTTTTGCTTTCGACAATGTAACCTTTTCCGGGTCTTTCATATTGCTGCAGGTAGACTTGCTGTGATATTTTTTGCCGCCGTGCGTTGGGACCCAGACCATCTGCTCCGTCTTTTTGCCGGCAGAAATGGTCTGAACGGCTGCAGTGGACGGCTTGCAGGCCGCAGTCTGTACACTGGCGGCAGATGCCGCCGGGCACAGCAGACTGAAGCACAGTACCAGAATGGCCGCAAGGACTCGGAGATGTTTTTTCATTTGTTTTATCCTCCTTTGGACAATCAGAAGATCCTTCTAATAAAAGAGTACTCCCTGTTCCTCAGAGGATGCAATTCTCAAAATGCGCCGTTTTTTCTGCACGGGTGACGTTTTTTTGCATTGCTCGCTTATTTTCAGCTAAAAGCGGCGCAGCGGTTCTCTTGAGAAATCAACGATTTACACGTTTGTCTTTCCCACCTCCAGATAGCACTCAAAGCTGGTCTGGCCGTTGTGCTTTCCGACCACATACCAGCCATCCGCCGAAGGGGCATAAAACACCTCTGCCGTTTCTCCCATCGGGATCTCGCGGTGGTAGTTGATAGAAGCAAAGGTCACAGGGCCTTTGCGCATCACTTCCAGCGGCAGCGCATCGCAGACAAGGTCCAGATAGAATGCGTTGTTCAAATGGCCATTCAGATCGCACTGGGAATAATGCGCCGTCCACTCCCCTGCGCTGGTCAGACCATCCTTGCACTTGTGCAGCTGCAAAGGCAGCTCGCCCTCCACCGTATCGTTCCAGAAATTCTCCACCGTCCAGCCCGGCTCCCGCAGGATACGGCCCTCGGCAAGGCTTGCCACGATCCAGCGGCAGTCCACCATAGCCACCTCTTTGCCCTCGGCATCGGTCAGGGTGGTGATGCGTTTGACCGAACCGTGTTTGCTGACCTGCGCCCGGGAGGTAAGGGTCAGCGTTTCGGCACGATGGGGCACACGGTCAAATTTCAGGGCCTGCTTGCCCACCAGAAAGGTCACACCGCGTTCTTTGAAGAACTGGTCATCCATACCAAAGGCGCGGGCGTGGTCTGTCGAAATCTGCTCCACATAGCGCAGCAGGGCGCTGGGCTTGAGCAGGCTGCGGAAGTCGGCATCTGCGTTCATGACTGTCATGGTCTCGGTGTAAAAGAACTGTTCCATGGTTTTTCCTTTCTATAAAAAGAGACCACTGCACGTTGTTCTGTGCAGCAGCCTCCTTTGCGTTTAATACTGATTGCGGTTGCGCCTGCGGACCTTGCGCCAAATGTTGAAGCAGGCCAGCGCTACCATGGCTGCCAGCAGCGCAAGGAACAGCAGACTGCTGCCACCCTCGTCGTAGCTCTTCATTTCGCTCCACTTCACGTCCAGCTCGCTGTTCACATCGTCGCTCAGGGCAGTGAACACCTTTTCCTTGGCGGCTTTCTCTTCGGACGGATAAGCGATCTCGCTCTCCTTCAGATCCTCGTCCAGCACCTCCCACACATCCTGCATGGGGGTGGTGTAGCCGATGTACTCGGCGTTTGCCTTGCCGATGTCCGTCTCACACATGAAGTTAATGAACATTTCCGCAGCTTCCTGATGTTCGCTGGCAGCAGGAATGGCCATGCAGTCCACAGACAGCACGCTGCCCTCCTCCGGGAACACCCATGCAAGGTCGGGGTTGTCGTCGATCATGGTGATGGCATCGCCGGAGTAGTACACACCGACGGCTGCCTCGCCGCCGATCATCTTATCAAAGATCTCGTCCATGACGTAGGCCTGCACCAGCGGTTTCTGAGCCTTCAGCTCTTCCACCACCTCATCCACCTCTTCGGTGGACTGCGGGTTGATATCGTGGCCGCTCTTAAAAGCAGCAATGGCGTAGGCATCGCGGCTGTTGTTGAACATCAGGATATTGCCTGCGTACTGCTCGTCCCACAGGTCGGCCCAGCTGGTGGGCGCTTTGTCCACATGGTGGTGTTATAAATGATGCCGGTGGTGCAGAGCATGTAGGGCACGGTGTAGGCATTCTGCGGATCGTAATCCGGATCCACGTATTCCTGATTGATCTTTTTGAAGTTCGGGATATTGTCGTAGTTCAGAGGCTTGAGCATCCCCTCGGCGATCATTTTTGCCACCATGTAATCCGACGGAATGACCACATCGTAGTTGGCTGCGCCGGACTTGAGCTTTGCGTACATGGACTCGTTGGAGTCGAAGGTGGTGTAGTTCACCTTGATGCCGGTGAGCTTTTCAAAGGCCGCCACCACGTCCACGCTGTCGTCCGAGCCGTTGGAGATGTACTCGCCCCAGTTATAGACATTGATGGCCACGTTCTGGCCCTTGAAGCGGGTCCAGTCGTAATCGTCCGACACCGAGACATCCTCGGTGACTTCAATGGTGCCGGCGGCAAAGGCGGGCATTGCACAGCAGACCGTCATTGCCAGCGCCAGCAGCAGCACAGAAAAACGTTTCATCACACGCCCTCCCCTCTCAGCGCCTTCTGGTCGCGGCGGTAGCTGCGGCTCTCCATTGCGTTGGAGATCAGAATAATGCACAGAATGACCACGAACATGATGGTGGACAGCGCATAGATCTCCGGGCTGACCTTTTTACGGGTCATGGAGTAGATGGCGATGGGCAGCGTTTCCACCGTGCCGCAGTTGAAATAGGAGATCATGAAGTCGTCGATGGAATAAGTCAGGCAGATGAGGAACGCCGACAGGATGGCCGGGCTGATCTCCGGCAGGATGACCTTGAAGAAGGCCTGCTTGGGGTCGCAGCCAAGGTCGAGCGCTGCCTCATACAGCTTGATATCCAATTGCTTGAGCTTGGGCGTGACGTTGAAGATGACATATGGCACATTGAACGCGATATGCGCAATGAGCAGCGTCGGGAAGCCCATGATGGTATCCGGCAGCCAGGAGACACCCCCGGCAAAGCGCTGGTAGGCCACAAACAGCAGCATGAGCGAGATGCCGGTGATGATCTCCGGGTTGACCACCGGGATATAGGTGATGTTGGTGACGACAAGGCGGCTCCCGCGGCCCATGGACGCAATGCCCAGACTTGCCGCTGTACCCAGCACAGTGGCAATGACCGCAGAGATCAGAGCCACTTCCAGCGAGACCAGCAGCGCATGCAGGATGGAGGAGTTGTGCAGCAGGCTGGAGTACCACTTGAGGGTAAAGCCGGTGAAGAGCGAATAGCCCTTGGACTGGTTGAAGCTGAATACGATCATGTATGCAATGGGCAGGTACATGAAGCAGAAAAACAGCACGATATAGACGCGCTGCATCAGGCGCAGATGTTTCGTTTTCATCAGGACACGCCCTCCATTTCATCTTCGTCAAAGCTGGACGTGAAGCTCATGCACAGCAGCACAATGATCATCAGCACAAGGCTCATGGCAGAACCCACGTTCAGATTGTAGCTGTTGCCCAGAAACTGCATCTCGATCAGATCGCCAATGAGCAGGTTGGAGCCGCCGCCCAGCATACGGCTGATAACAAAGGTGGACACCGCCGGGACGAACACCATGGTGATGCCGGTGCTGATGCCGGGCACGCTCATGGGAATGAGCACCCGGAGAAGGGTCTTGGTGGTGGAAGCGCCCAGATCCTGCGCAGCTTCCACCAGGCTCTGGTCGATCTTGGTCATGCTGGTGTACAGCGGCAGGATCATATAGGGCACATAGTTATACACCATGCCCAGCACCACCGCGCCGGAGGTGTTGAGTATATTGAAGGGGCCAAGGCCGAACACGCCCAGAACAGCGTTCACCGGGCCGTTGATGCTGAGCAGGCCCATCCATGCATAGGTGCGCAGCAGGAAGTTCATCCACATGGGCAGCATAACCAGCATGAGCATGATGTGCTGCTTGTTCACCCGCAGGCGGGAAAGAAAATAGCCCACCGGGAACGCAATGACCAGACAAATGACCGTGGCAATGAGGGCCAGCAGCAGGCTGCGGGCAAACACAGAGCCGTAGCCGCTGATGGAGGTGAGGTTATCCAGCGTGAAAGCTCCGTTTGCATCCGTAAATGCATAGTACACCACGATGATCAAAGGCACCACTGTGAACAGCGTCATCCATACAAAGTACGGATAGGCCAGCTTTTTATCGTAAATCTTCATCATTGCGGCTCACCCCTCTGAACGCGCCATAATGTGGATCTCGTTGGGGCCGATGCGCATACCAATGGTCTCACCGGGGGTGCAGGCGCGGGTGGAATGGATCAGCCATTCGCGGCCCTCGCACTCCACATGCATCTCAAAGTGGACACCCTTGAAGATGACATCGTTCACAACGCCGACAAGCTGGCCTTCCACAGGAGAGACCACCTCGATGTCCTCGGGGCGCACCACTACCTGCACGCTCTGTTCACGGGCAAAGCCGCGGTCCACACAGGGGAAGTCCACGCCGGAGAAGGACACCAGAAAATCCCGGTGCATCACGCCGTCCACGATGTTGGAATCGCCAATGAAGTCTGCAACAAAGGCATTCTTCGGCTCATTGTAAATATCCTCCGGCGTGCCGATCTGCTGCACCTTGCCGCCGTTCATGACCACGACGGTATCGGACATGGTAAGGGCTTCCTCCTGATCGTGGGTAACATAAATAAAGGTAATGTTCATTTCGCGCTGCAGGCGCTTCAGCTCCAGCTGCATCTCCTTGCGCAGCTTGAGGTCCAGTGCGCCAAGGGGTTCATCCAGCAGAAGGATCTCCGGCTCGTTCACCAGACTGCGGGCGATGGCCACGCGCTGCTGCTGGCCGCCGGACATCTGGCTGATGCTGCGGCGCTCGAAGCCTTTCAGGCCAACAACTTCCAGCATGTTGCGCACCTTGCGGCGGATGGTCTCTTCGTCCATCTTTTTGAGCCGCAGACCGAAGGCCACGTTCTCGAACACGTTCAGGTGCGGGAACAGTGCGTATTTCTGAAAAACGGTGTTCACCGGGCGCTTATAGGGCGGCACGCCGGTAATGTTCTCACCTTTCAGCAGCACTTTGCCGGAATTGGGTTCCAGAAAACCTGCAATCAGACGCAGGGTGGTGGTTTTGCCGCAGCCGGAAGGGCCCAGCAGCGTTACGAACTCTTTGTCATGGATGTCGAGGTTCAGCCCATCCAGAATGCGCTGACCGTCAAATTCCACTACGATATCCCGCAGTGAAACGATCACCGAGTTGTCCATTTTTACTTTATCCTCCTTGTAACTCAGATACGAAAAAAGACAGGGCCATGCCCCATCCCTCGTACCAGGGCGACCCAGCCCCGCACAACATCCATGACGACCGGAGAACCTGCAAAAGCAGGCTCTTATATTGCGCAGTTATTCTGCCCTGTCTCGTCTATCTTAATCAATCTTTGCTGAAATGTCAATCACTCTGCCAATGTTTGCCGAAGCTTTACACGCCGCAACAAAAAAACATGCGCCGCAGCGGGCTTTCCGCATACGGCGCACAAAGGTTTTTATTCAGCTTTTAAGGCAGCGGCCGTTATCAGAAGGGCCTGCACAGTGTCAAGGTCAACCGCATAGACGGAACTGTCCCCCTCCACCATCATCCAGCAGCCGTCTGCATTTTCGGCGTAGTGGAGGGTCACAGTCCCATCGGCAGAGGCGGCCCGCACCGTTGCAAGCGGTGCAGCAAAGCCATAGGCCGAAGGGTCGGCATCCGTGATTTGTGCGGTCACATAGCCTGCCAGAGCGGAGAGGATGCTCTGCACCTTGCTGTCGTCCAGATCGGCAGAGGGTTCATCGGCCAGCCGCCACACGGTCTGATAGGTGGTGGAATCGGCCGCACTTTCCGAGGAATCGCTCTCCGCTTCCGCAGGCTCAGAGACTGCATTCAGTGCAAGGGTGCCGCTGCCCGTCGTAATGGAAACACTTTCCAGCGCGGAGGCTGTCAGTCCCGCCGGTTGAACGCGCCAAAAAGGTCCGCTTTGGTCAGCTCAAAGCAGGCCGCCTTGTTGCCAGAAACGGTGTACACGGCATCGTCCCCTGCCTTCTGCACGTACAGATCTCCTGTGACCGGGTTCTCGGTGCCAAAGGCAAAGGTGTTCGTCTCGCCTGCCGCCGTCACTGTGACCGTAACAGCCGGATCGGCAAGGCCGTAGTCCTCGCCGGGCTGAGCCGTGAGCTGACGTTTGGCGTTCAGGGATGCCAGCGCCGTGACCATGGTATTGCAGGCAGATGCATCCAGATGATAGTCCGGGTCATCCGCCAGCGTCCAGCTGCCGGAATCGTAATTTAGGGTAAGCGTTTCGCCGCCATAGGCATACCGGATGCTGGTCACATCGCCCGCCGCAAAAGAAGAAAGCAGGATGCTGCCCTCTGCGGCGGCGCTGGAAGCAGCCTCTTCTGCGGCATTGCTGCGGCTGACAAACCACAGCAGCCCGCCCAGCACAAGTACCAGCACCAGAAGCACCGCAAGGGTGCGCTGTTTTGTTTTCATGGCAGTGCCCCCTTACCTGCGGCGGCGCAGCAGCACCTCCACAGCACCTGCAATGAGCACTGCTGCGGGCAGCACGAATACGAACACCATGCCCAGCGTCATGGATGCGGAAGCCGGGACCGTGATGGGCGCAGCTTCCAGTGCTTTGGTGTCGATGAGCAGGCTCTGCCCTACCAGCGAAGCGGCACAGCCCTGCAGGAAGGTCAGGTTGCCCGGGATGGACTGGTACACCTGCTCGTTGTCCATGTTGGGGCAGCCGATCCAGATCACCTCGGCACCGGTGGAGTCATTGCGCGCCCATACGGCCAGCGAGAACGGGCCGTCGGTATCGCCGGCTTCCTTTGCGGAAGAAGAGCTGGCATCAAAGTCCTGCTTGCTGTAGGCATCCTCGGTGGTATACAGCAGCGGCTCCGCCGTCACATCGTCTGTCTCAGTGATGGTGATGCCCTGTGCCACCGAGAGCATCACATGGGTGCTCTGATTCACGCCGTCCAGCGCGGTGCTTTCGTCGGCGGCCGCGTAGTCCGGGAACAGCGAGTACGGGTAGCCGTACAGCGCGTGGCCCGCATCGCCCTCCACCACAAGGCCCGGCTCACGTGCAAGGCCGAACTGTGCCATCACTGCATCCAGATTGGGCGTTTCGGTATAGCCGCTGGTGGTCAGCAGCACCTTGCCGCCGTTTTCCAGATAGGTCTGCAGCTGCGCGATTTCATTCACAAGGCCGTCCGCTGCAAAATCCGAAGCGGGGTCGCTGATGATGAGCAGATCACAGTCCTCCGGGATGGTGCCGGTGAGCAGATTCAGCGGCTGGGCATCGATATTCTGCGCCTTGAGCGCCTCGGTCAGTGAGGAGGTAAGCGCCTGCTCGCCGTGGTTGGTGGTGTAGTAGGCATGACTTTCTGCTGCGGCAGTCAGCTTGTAGATGGCAGAGCTGATCTGCTTTTCGCCGCCAAAGGTCACGTTGGCAGCGCCGGTGGTGTAGTAATCGGAGTAATCGTACTCGTAAAGTTCGGCGGCGTTCAGCACTTCGCTGTTCTCACCGCTGACCACGATCAGACTGCCGGTGGATGCATTCTCTGCGCCGTACTGCGCTGCAAAGGTCGGGTAAAGCGCCGGGTCCTTCTGCTCCCAGTGGAAGTGACCGCTCTCGTCGGCGTAGTGATCCAGCAGCTTGGTGATAATGGCATCCTCGCTGCCGGTCTCACAGAGATAATAAACGGTCACGTCCTGATCCAGGCTCTGCATCAGCTGCCTGGAGCTGTCGCCCAGCGTGTACATTTTGGCGGCAGAGAGGTCGAACTCGGTGTATTTTTTCGGGATGGCCCCCACCAGCAGGTTGATCAGCACGGCCAACACGATGGCTGCTGCCAGAATGGCCGTGGAGTACAGCCCATTGCGGAACACCTTGCCGTTTGCGGAGGAAGAAACTTTGAAATTTTTCATGTTGTTCCCCTTCCCTCAGTTCCAGCGGCGCTTTTCCAGCCCCTGCGCCGTGAAGAACAAAAACAGCATGGTCACGGTCAGGTAGTACACCAGCGTCGGGATGGAAAAGCTGTTGTTGACAAACTCTTCAAACGGCGTGAACAGGCACAGCCCGCTGAGCACCGCGCTGAACGCTTCAGTCAGCCAGCTGCTCTGCAGCAGGAACAGTGCCGTCAGCACCACACAGCAGCCCGCAAAGGTCAGGCAGCCCAGCGTAAAGCTGCGGGTACGCAGACCTGCCACCACACTGAGCACTGCCGCAATGGCGGTGAACAGGGCCAGCGCCACTGCGCTGCCTGCGGTGAACATGCTGCGCAGGCTGGGCATCATGTAGGCCAGCAGCAGTGCGGCAACACCTGCCACCGCAGCAATGATCTGATTCTCGGTCAGGCTGGAAAGAAACACGCCAATGGCAATGGCGGCGCAGCCCATGAGATAATAGCACAGCAGAGCGGCCAAGTTTGCCAGCGTGGCCGTGCCGGTGGCACCCAGTGCGGCCAGTACAAGGATCATGACCGCATCGGCAAGGCACGGCAGTGCAAAGATGACGCACAGGGCAAAGAATTTGCCCAGCACGATCTCCCACACAGACACCGGGCTGGTAAGCAGCAGCTGATCGGTGCGGGTGCGGCGTTCCTCTGCAAAGGAGCGCATGGTGAGCACCGGGATATACAAAAGCAGCACAAACGTGGTGCGGTAAAGCGTGTAATAGCCAAAATCCGTCAGGCCGTAGCCCAGATTCAGGGCAACAAAATAGATGGCCGTTGCCGCCAGCATAAAGGCGGTGAGCACGTAGCCGATCATGCCATGAAAGCTGCTGCGGATTTCGCGTTTTAAAATGGCGGTCATTCCGTTTTCTCCTCCCCTTCATCCGATGGTGTTTCAGACTCGTTTTCGGTCAGTGCAAGGAACACTTCCTCCAGCGTCCTGTTTTCCGCTGCCAGCGCCAGCACCGTGCATCCGGCCTGCGAAAGGGCGCGGGACACTCGGCACGGCGGTCAGAAGCATCGGCACTTTCTGCGGTAAAGGTCACCTGTCCGTCGGCCTCGGATTCGATCTCCACCTTGCGGATGCCCGGAATGGAGCCGACTGTTTTCAGCACGGTCTTCCCCCCGCCCAGAGCGGTAGCGCGCAGACGGCTGCCGGGGTTCAGCTTTTCGGCCAGCTGTTCCGGCGCACCCACCGCCACCAAATGCCCCTTGGACAGGATCAGTACCTGACTGCACACCGCCTGCACCTCGCTGAGGATGTGGCTGGACAAAATGACCGTATGGGTCTTGCCCAGTTCCTGAATGAGTCTGCGGATCTCGATGACCTGTGCAGGGTCAAGGCCTACGGTAGGCTCGTCCAGAATGATGAGCTGCGGCGCGCCCAGCAGCGCCTGCGCAATGCCCACGCGCTGGCGGTAGCCCTTGGACAGACTGCGGATGAGCCGGGGCAGCACCTCTTCCAGCCCGGTGCGGCGGGCAGCTTTGCGCACCTGTTCTTTGCGGTCGGCCTTCTTTTTGATGCCTTTCAGCTCTGCAGCAAAATCCAGATATTCCTGCACCGTCATTTCCGGGTAGAGCGGCGGCTGCTCGGGCAGATAGCCCACACAGGCCTTGGCCTGCCGGGCCTGCTCCGGCAGGCTGAAGCCCGCCACCTTCACTTCACCGGAGGTGGGGGCAAGGTAGCCGGTGAGGATATTCATGATCGTGGACTTGCCCGCGCCGTTGGGGCCGAGCAGGCCGAAGATCTGGCCGTCGCCCACCGTAAAGGACAAATCTTCAATGGCAGGGTGCGTGCCATACTTTTTGCTCAGATGCGATACTTCGATCACAGCAAACGCTCCTTTTTCATCTAGTTCAATGCTGGTATATTTTAGACTGAAAATGTGTAAAAATTAAGACAATCCTGTGGCGGGATGCAAAAAGAATTCTTAAGAATGATTAAGGCCGCCCTTTCATATGCCAAAAAGGCAGCAAAAAAAGCACCGTCTCCCAAAGGAAACGGTGCTCAGAAAACCATAATTACTTACGGCCGAAACGCTTGTTGAAGCGCTCAACACGTCCGCCGGTGTCAACCAGCTTCTGCTTGCCAGTGTAGAAAGGATGGCACTTGGAGCAAACTTCGACGTGGATCTCAGGCTTGGTGGAACGAGTCTTGATGACGTTGCCGCATGCGCAGGTGATGGTGCAGTCAACGTAGTTCGGATGGATACCCTGTTTCATTCTTTTCACCTCATTTCTGGTTCTGACTTATTGGGGCCATATTATAAATGTATGTGCCCATCACAACCTTCAATATCGGCTACCCCGTCGAGCGGCCTTGGAAACGATTGCCTTACTATTATAGCACGATTCCGACAGAATGCAAGAGGAAAAATAAAGTTTTTAGCATACAAAAAGTCCCCTGCACTTTCATGCAGAGGACTTTAACGGTTTTACCTTACGCCGTCAGGCCATCAGTGGATGAACACAGGACCAGCGGGTTGGTGATGGGGCTGACGTAGCCGCCCAGCAGCTTGGGGATCGCCAGGCTGATGTCGGGGATGAAGGTCAGCAGCAGCAGTGCAACGAACATGCACAGGTAGAACGGCAGGGTCGCCTTGACGACCTTTTCCATCGGGCGCTTTGCAACGGCAGAGCCGATGAACAGCACAGCGCCGACAGGAGGAGTCAGCAGGCCAATGCCGCAGTTCAGAACCACGATGATACCGAACTGGATGGGATCGATGCCGATGGAGGTTGCGATGGGCAGCAGGATGGGAGTAGCGATCAGGATGATGGGAGCCATATCCATGATGCAGCCCAGAACCAAGATGATCAGGTCGATCAGCAGAGCGATGATGTAGGGGTTATCGGTGACGCTGGTGATGGCATTTGCAGCCAGATCCGGCACATGCAGCATGGTCAGGCAGTTGCCGAAGACTGCAGAGGTAGCGATCAGGATCAGCACGATGGACAGAGTGTTCACGCACTCATCCAGTGCATGCCAGACGCCCTTCCAGTCCAGACCCTTGTAGACGAACACCGACACGAACAGAGAGTAGACAACTGCAATAGCTGCAGACTCGGTAGCGGTGAACACACCGCCAACAACGCCGAACACAACGATAATAACAGCGGCCAGTGCCCAGATGGAAGTGCCCAGCTGCTTAACAAAGGCCTTGATGCTGAACGGAGAGCCCTTGGGGTAATTCTCCTTGACCGAGATGATGTAGGAACCGATCATCAGGACGATGGCCAGCAGAGCACCGGGCAGATAACCTGCCAGAAACAGGCTGCCGACCGAGATGCCGCCGGCAGTGGTGGCATAAATGACCATGTTGTGGCTCGGAGGAACCAGCAGACCCTCACAGGAGGAGGTGATGGTAACAGCAGTGGAGAAGTCGGCATCGTAGCCCTGATCGACATCATGGGGATCATGATGGAGCCGATGGAAGCGGTATCTGCAGATGCAGAACCGGAAATACCGCCGAAGAAGTAGGAAGCAACGATGTTGACCATTGCCATGCCGCCGCGCATCCAGCCCACGCAGGCATCAGCCAGAGCGATCAGCTTTTCAGAAATGCCGCCGGAGCCCATGAGCACGCCCATGGTGATGAAGAACGGCACGGCCATCAGGCTGAAGGAAGAGATGCCCTTGACCATCAGACGGCAGACATCGGTCAGTGCCTGACCCTGCACCATCATGCACAGCACGCTGGAAAGACCAACGGCGTATGCAATGGGGAAACGCAGGAAGATCATTACAAAGAAGCTGACAAGAAGGACAATGATTGCCAGTGTCTGAACTGTCATATTACACTTCCTCCTTTACAAAAATGCTCTTGATGTGGTTGTACAGTGCCTCGATCTCGAAGATGATCATGGCAACACCGGCCAGCGGCACCGGGAAGTACATCCAGAAGCGGCTCAGCCAGGGCATGGACACGTAGAAGCCACGGCCGCCCAGAGTGGTGGCATAGTTCCAGCCGACCACCATCATGATGACACCCAGAATGCACACGGCAAGGTCGGCCAGAATATCCAGCACCTTGACGGCGGTTTTGGGCAGATACACGTCAAACGCAGTCATGCGGATATGGGCACCACGGCGGATGGCCAGAGCAGCACTCAGCACGGCCATGTAGCTCATGCAGGTCAGCACAACTTCTTCCGACCATGCCGGGTCCGGGATGAACGAGACGTAACGACCGATGACCGACATGGTAGTGATGAGGATATCTGCGATCAGCAGCAGCTTGCAGATAAACAGGACCACTTTGTAGGTGATGTCGTACGCCGGCTTGATCTTATCCAGAGTGGTAAAGATTTTCGGCATATGAATTCCTCCATATAAAAACCCGGCAGGTCTGCGGGCGTATCCCGTAGTCCCCCGCCGGGCTATGTACTATTTCAGAACAGGAAAGGCTTTTTCAATTATGCCTTCATGTCCAGCAGCTGCTGATACAGCTCAGCCTGATCGGAGGTGTTCTCGCTGATGACCTTAGCGCAGGCCTCCTGCAGGGTGCCTTGTCGTCAACATCCACAACGTTGCAGCCGGAGCTTCTCAGCTCTCCAGGACCTTGTTCTCAGCGGTCTCGGACAGGTCTGCATTGAAGGCCTGCGTATCAGCACCAGCCTCCATGATGGCAGCCTGCTGGTTCTCGGTCAGCTTGCCCCACGCGTTATCGGTGATAACAGCCTGAATAGCGCCCAGAGTGTGGCCGTCCAGGATCAGGTTGTTGGCAACCTCGGGGAATGCATTGGACTTGTAGTTTGCGATGGGCTGCTCAGCACCATCCACAACGCCGGTCTGCAGTGCGCTGTACAGCTCACCGAAGGAAACGACGGTGGGGTTAGCACCCAGACCCTCGACCATGCCGTTCATAACGGGGTCGTTGGACACGCGCAGCTTCAGGCCCTTGAAATCATCGATGCCGGAAACCGGGTTGACCGTGAAGAAGTGACGGAAGCCCTCTTCGCCGTAGAAGACACCACGAACGGGCAGGCCCAGCTCCTGAGGCTCGTTCAGGAACTCAGGTGCCAGATGCTGTTGGCGAAGTTCCAGAAGTGTGCGCGGTTCTCGAAGGTGAAGGGGATGGACAGCAGCTTGGACTTGTTGCAGCCATAGCTGGTCAGTGCGAAAGCGGAGATACGGCTCATATCGATGGAGGTAGAACCGCCCAGGATTGCGTCCAGAACGTCGTTCTCAGAACCCAGAACGCCGGAAGCCTGCACGTCGATGACGACGGAGCCGCCGGTCAGCTCCTCGACCTTCTCCTTGAAGTGGGTAGCGGTCTGGCCAACGATGGTATCCAGCGGGTTGACCTCGGCGTAGACCAGAGTCACCTTGGGATCGTTTGCAGCAGCAGTAGCATCACCAGCAGCAGAAGCTGCGGTGGAAGAAGCTGCGGTAGAGGTGGAAGCAGCAGAATTGCTGGAGCCACCACATGCGGTCAGAGCCAGAGCAGCGGCGGAAACACCGGCTGCTGCCAGAAAGCTGCGACGAGTGATCTTTTTCATAATAAATCGTCCTCCTTAAATCTCCCGAACGGCCGGTCTGCACAGGACCCGCATGCCGTTCATTTACTGTACACACTTTAGCAAATTTTTTTAAACGAAACAAGGGCTTTCAAAAAATGTCCTGCTTTTTGAAAAAATGTCAGAATTTCTTTTGTGAAAACTGCCAAGCGCTTTACTTTTTGTTTGTGCACCTTCGCCTAACAGATGGATACATTTCTGTATTCCAGATAGAAGCAAAGCGCTGGATGCCCTTCCCTTTGGGGTTCAGAGCACACAGCGCTTTGCCGGTTCTTTATTCTGTTTTCCTGATTTCTTTGCCCATCTTTTCCGGGCTTTGCTGTGGGGCTTATGCCTGCCGGATGCGGGCGATCAATTCGCCTGCTGGGCAAACCGATCATACATCGGCTGCACAGCAGCACGGAACCTTGCCTTTTCTTCTTCGTCCAGCTCTGTCACCTCAATGCCTGCTGCACGCAGATCACTTTCCGATTCCGCCTCCTGCTGCGCCCAGAGCCTGCGCTCCACCTTGGCGCTTTCCCGGGCACACAGGCGGATGATCTCCGGGTAGCGCTCGTCCAGTGCGGCCAGTTTTTCCATCACAGCAGGGCTTGCAAGCTGCACCTCCGGCACGCGGGTGTGCTCGTCCTTCAGGAAATACGGTGCCACCTCGTAGTGACCCATGGCCTCGTAGCTGGGCCAGCTGTTCTCCGCACCATCGACCTCGCCGTTGTGCAGAGCGGCATATACCTTGCTGTACACCACCTTTACCGGCTTTGCGCCGAGGTCGGTGATCATTTCGCTCATCATGTCCGATTCCTGCACGCGGATGGTCAGGCCCTGCAGATCTGCAAGGCCTGTCACCTTCTGCCGGGTGTAGATGCTGCGCACACCGGCATCGAACCATGACAGTCCCGTCAGCTCCAGCGACTGCAGCGTGGAGAGGAACTCGTCGCCGATGGAGCCGTCCAGCACGCGCCACATCTGGTCAGCTCGGTGTAAAGGTACGGCAGCTGCAATACGCTCAGCGCCGGCTCATACTCTGCCAGCTCGCTGAGGGACACGCGGGAGAAATCAATGCCGCCAAACTGCATCTGCTGGATCACGCTCTGCTCCGCGCCCAGCTCTCCCCCGCTGTACACCAGCACTTTCACGCGGCCATCGGTGCGCTGGGCTACAAGGTCTGCAAAGGCCAGCGCCGCCTGCGTAGTAGGATAATCCTCCGGCTGGTTCTCCGCATAGCGCAGGATCAGTTCCGCCCCCTGTTGCTCCTGCACCGGCTGATGGCCGCAGCCCGCCACCGGCAGTGCCAGCACGGCTGCGCCGAACAGGGCGGTCAGCATCTGACGGCGGGTCACAGGCGGGCCTCCCGTGCAGCCTTGGCCGCTTCCCTGCGGTACTGGGTGGGGGTCATGCCGGTGCGTTTTTTAAAGGTGCGGGCAAAATAGCTGGAATCCTCGTAGCCCACCATGGAAGCCACCTCTGCTGCCGAACGGAACGGGTCGGTGAGCAGCTCCTTGGCAGCGTTGATACGCAGTTCGGTCAGGCAGTCCAGAAAGTTCATCTTCTGGTACTTCTTGAACTGTGCCGAGAGATACGCCGGGCTGATATGCAGGATCTCGCTCACACTGTCCAGCGAGAGGTCGAACATATAGTTATCCTCCATATACTTGCGCACATGGGCCATGACCAGTGCATTGCGGTCGTTCTCCCCTGCTTCGGCGGCATCGCTCTCCGGGTCAGCTCCCGGCTCCGGTTCCACCGGAGCCAGCTCTGCAAGGCGGCGGCCCGCCTCGATCTGACGGATGGCCTTGCGGATGGAAGCTTCCACTTCGTCCGGGTTCACCGGCTTGAGCAGATAATCGCAGGCACCCAGATGCATGGCCTCGTGGGCGTACTGGAACAGACTGTAGGCCGTAACAAAGATCACCTTGCACTCCGGGCGCTGTTCCAGCACGGCGCGGGCTGCATCCAGACCGTTCATACCGGGCATCTCAATGTCCATCAGGATCAGGTCTGCGCCCCACAGCACCGCCGTATCCGCTGCCTTGCGGCCATTCTCGGCAGTCTCGATGGTCACTTCGTGCTCAAAGCGGCGGGCCACGATGTCCGCCAGCGTTTCCCGTTCCAGTGCTTCATCATCCGCGATCAACAGACGAATCATTCCTCAAACTCCTCCTCATTCTCCACCAATGGCAGATACAGCACCACCGCCGTACCGCGTCCCGGATGGGACCGTATCACAAAGCGGCTGTTCCGGTCCAGCAGACGCAGGCGGGCCGCAACATTATAAATGCCGATATGCTCCCAGCGCTCACCGGGCTGGCTGAGCGCCCCGCGCAGCTGTCGTAATTGATCCAGCTGGATGCCCACGCCGTTATCCACCACGCGGATGCACAGCAGTCCCTTCTCCCGCAGAGGGTTCACGCGGATGCGCACCACACCGCCCTCCTCTTTGGGGCAGATGCCGTGCTTGAAGGCATTTTCCACGATGGGCTGTAAAATAAAGGACGGCACCATGGTCTCGGTAAGATCCAGCGAATCGGAAATGCGCCACTCCATACGCACCCGCTCACCAAAGCGGACATGGTAGATGGAGTAATATTCATCCACGATGCGCACCTCACGGGAGAGCGGCACCTGTTCATCGTTGCTCATCAGGCTGTAGCGCAGCAGGTGCGAAAGCGCCATGATGAGCGCCTGCGTACGGTAGGCCGTCTCGGTACCGGCGGTCTGCTGGATCACATTCAGGGTGTTGAACAGAAAGTGCGGGTCGATCTGGCTGCGCAGCTGCTGCAGCCGGCTGCGCTCCATGCGGTTCTGCAGCTCCAGTGCTTCGGTCTTCTGGCGGTGCAGCTCCCGCTCGATCTCGTTTTTCTCCTGCAGGGTGGTCACCTGCTGGGCCATGGAGTGCTTCATGATGTTGAAGGACTCGGCCAGCTGAGCGATCTCCGGCTGCTTGGGCAGCGGGATGTCCGGGGTGTCGAACTCACTTTTGCCAATGGCGCGGGAGGCTGCGATCATCTGCTGCACCGGCGTGAGCAGACGCATGACCATCAAACCGGTAACGCAGCCCAGCGCCACGCACAGCGCCACCACCACCGTCTGCAGCATGGTGATGCGCTCGTTCAGGGCCGAGATGGTGGTGTAGGTGGTCTGGGAATCCTGAATGGCGGTTTCCAGCAATTGCAGGGTGTACTGGCTCAGGTAATCGCCGCAGGGCACCACCTTTGCATAATACAGCTGGGAAGCTGCGGCATCGTTGCCGCTGAGCAGGTCGTTTTCCAGCTCATCCAGCAGGCCGGTGTAGGTCTGATAGACCGTATCCACTGCGCTGTAGAGCACCCGCTGCTCATCGCTGACGCTTTCCAGACTGTCCAGGCTGGTACCGATGCGCCAGAGCCATGCGTTGCAGGTGGAAGATGCCGACTGCAGCCGGTCAATGATCTCCTCCGGCTCGCTGTTCTCCCAGCGGTAGTTCTCCAGCACGGAAATAGAGCTTTCCACACCGCCCTGAAAGCGGCTGATGGCGTTGAAGCAGCCCATCTGCGCGTCCTGTACTGCCTGCACTGCTCTGGACTGGTAGCCATTGAGCGTGAGCTGCATGGCAAAGGCCGCAAAAAATGCTGCCAGACACAAGCCCATGCGCTGCTTGAGGGTGATCTGCCGCTTGCGGTGCTGCAAAGCCTGCCGCCTCCTTTCGTTTGGTAACGATTTATTGTACCACGCTTTGGGCCGGATTGGCAAGGTTTGCATGTTTTTCTCTTGCCTAAACCGCGCAATTGTGGTACGATGCCTGTAAATACAAAGGAGGCGACTTTATGTCCCAGACCATCTCCGTTTCCACCACCATGGGTGAGCAGGGCTTCCGCGATTTTGCCGTGTTCGATGCATTCCATCACCGCAAAGCATGGCTGCGTCCCGCTGTTTTTGCCGCCATCATGCTGGCTTTTGCCGCCGTCTGCCTTTCGCAGCTGGGCAAGCGCCCGGGTGCCGGGCTGCTGGCTGCTGTGCTTGCCATTGTGGGCATCGGCCTGCCGGTGAGCTACTTTTACTCGTTCTTCCGCAGCGTTTCCCGGCAGATCAAACAGATGCACCTGCCGCGTGCCTTCTACCGTGTGGAACTGGCCGACACCGGCATTGCTGTGTGGATGTACGGCCAGCAGGACAAGCCCGAACCCACCAGCCGCCACGCATGGGACAGCTTTTACTGCGCCTACCGCACGGACAATGCGGTGTACCTCTACGTAGAAAAAGAGAAAGCTTACTTACTGAACGACCGCATGGAAGTGGTGTGGAAGTTTTTGGCCGGCATCCTGCCCAAAGAAAAGCTGCACGACTGCAGAAAAGGTTAAACCCAAAAAATATGCACACGCAAAAAAGAACTGCTGACATTTCGTTCAGCAGTTCTTTTCTTTTATAAAGACCCACGCTGCGGCAAAGCAAAGCGCAGCGCGGGTGCGAAGATAGCTTATGTTATTGCGTCAGCCGATCAGCGGGCAAGCGTATACTTGTGCAGGGTCTTGCGCACAGCGCCGGGGCCTGCAAACAGCTCCTTGGCCATTGCTCGATCTTCTCGCCCAGACCAACGGCATACAGATCCACGCCGAACACGTCAACACGGCTGTACAGCTTCTTCAGGCAGCTGAAGTCCTGCTCGCCTTCCTTGACCTCCAGCGGAGCCACAATGGCCTGCAGCTCAGCCAGCAGCGGATCGGTGGAAGGTTCAAAGGCCTGACCATTGTCATCGATGCCCTTCAGGTAGCGGGCGTAGCTGCCAGCACCAGCGGATCAGGATCAGGTTGCTCTTGTCCAGACCGCGTGCCTCGTAGGCCTTGATGGTCTCACCAAAGCGGATGGCCAGCTTCTGGGAGGTATCGGTAGCGATACGCTGGGGAGCATCGGGCATGAAGGGGTTGGGCAGGCGGCGGTTGATGACAGCGCCGATGAACTCGTAAGGGTTCAGCACGCCGGGATCAACGACCACAGGCATGGCCTCGATATAGCCGATCTTCTGGATGAAAGCACGCAGGTCTTCATCGGCCATCTCGGCGGAGATGAGGGTGTAACCCAGCATGCAGCATAGATGGACATGGCAGTGTGCAGCGGGTTCAGGCAGGTGCAGACCTTCATCTTCTCGATCTTGTCCACGGTCTCGCGGTCGCAGTACAGCACACCGCCCAGCTCCAGCGGAGGACGGCCA
>ENA-OUNI01000437-OUNI01000437.1-human-gut-metagenome-genome-assembly--contig:-NODE-437-length-19401-cov-3.336049_pt1 | contig 19401 bp, 26 predicted proteins | sample MGYA00242499_ERZ504580 | MGnify/ENA primary metagenome ERZ504580 (study PRJEB26092, sample SAMD00036315) | human gut metagenome | host: Homo sapiens | study: EMG produced TPA metagenomics assembly of... | reverse complement strand
TGCAAATCTGGTATATAAAAATGGATATAGTGGTAAAAATGTCAATATAGCAGTGCTTGATACGGGTGTGTTTAAACACAAACAGCTTGATGGGTGTATAAAGCACTTTATGGATTTTGTGGGTGGAAAGGAGACATGTTATGACGATAACGGGCATGGTACACATGTGTGCGGTATATTATCGGCTGCAGATATAGGCATGGCTCCGGGGGCAGGACTATATGTGTTTAAGGTGCTTGATTATCTTGGCATGGGGCAGACATCGGATTCAATTCGTGCACTTAAGTATATAAAAGAAAACTGTGTCAGACTTAATATAAAAATACTCAACTTCTCTGTAGGATATCTGCCATGTTCTGATACAGCAGAGCGTATTAAGATATTGAAGCTGATAGATGAATTGTGGGATATGGGAGTGGTAGTTGTTGCAGCAGCGGGCAACTACGGCCCGCACCGTTTTCTGTAACTGTGCCGGGAATTTCAAGAAAGATAATTACAGTTGGAAGCTTCGATGATATAAGAAGCGGCAAAGGTCCGACCGATTGCTGTATTGTAAAGCCTGAGATTCTGGCTCCCGGGCATGATATCATAAGCCTTGGAACGAGGGATGGCACATATGTAAGAAAAGCAGGTACTTCAATGGCTACACCGATTGTGTCAGGTGCCATAGCACTTCTATTGGAAAAAAATCCAAATATGAGACCGGAGGCGGTTAAGCTAGCCCTGTATAATACATGTGACAGGGCAGGAGATAGTCACAAAGGCTCGTGGGGGATTATAAATGTTGATAAATTGGTGGGAATATTATAATATGTATTAGAGATTTATTATAGAAAATATAGGAAATATTAGGTTGTATAATAGTAATTTCGTGGTAGGGCTTAAATGAGAAAAATATTACAAAGACTGCTTTCAAAGCTATTTATCGTTTCAACAATAATAATCATACAGATGATATGGTGGTTCTTTTTGTTTTATACGGCATCTGTTGCCAGCAGGGTGTTTCAGGATCTGCTGTATGTGGCAGCCATATTGCTTTCGCTTTATATTGTCAACAGGCGGATGAAAATGTATATAAAAATGTCATGGATATTTTTGATACTGAGTGTTCCAATCGTTGGTATTCCGTGCTATTTCTTTTTCGGAAGACCGGAGCTTACGTCGAAGACACAGAAAAGAATGGCAAGAATTGTGGAAGCATATGCGCCGCTTCGGCCTGAAAACGAGCTGCTAAATGAGACACTCAGACTGACAGACATGGATGCATACAGACAAAGCAGGCTTATCACTCAAAATCAGAAATATCCACTGTATGCGGAGGACTGCACAGAGTACTTTAAATCAGGTGAGGAGGCTTTTGAGAGCATTTTAAAAGATTTAAGGTCAGCTGAAAAGTTTATCTTTATGGAGTATTTCATAATCGGCAGTGGCGTTATGCTTGATCAGATACTTGATATACTCAAAGAAAAGGTAAAGCATGGAGTTGTGGTGAGAATCATATATGATGATTTTGGCAGCATAAATGCCATTCCGCCGCATTTTATAAAGGAGATGGAGAGTATCGGAATACAGACCAGACGCTTCAATCCATATAAGCCCATGCTTTCAGTAATTATGAATGACAGATCATAGGAAGATACTGGTGATAGACGGACGTGTGGCGCATACCGGTGGTTACAATATAGCAGATGAGTATATCAACAAAAAAATCAGGTTTGGTTACTGGAAGGATGCCGGTATCCGTGTAGAGGGAGAGTGTGTAAACAGTTTCACGACGATGTTCCTTGAGATGTGGAATTATATCAATAAGGACAATGCTGTGCATGATGAATATCTGAATCCACACAATACCTTCAGCCAGTCAGAGAAAAGCGGTTTTGTCCAGCCGTTTTGCGATTCTCCACTTGAGCATGATGATGTAGGAGAGAATCTTTATGTGAGTATCATCTCAAGAGCTAAAAAATATGTTTATATTTTTACACCGTATCTGATACTTGGAACAGAGCTGTCACATGCTATGATATCGGCAGCCAGGTCAGGTGTTGATGTGCGTATTGTTGTACCTAAGATTCCCGATAAAAAGCTCATTTATCTGCAGACAAAAGCCAATTTCAGACCTCTTATCGAGGCGGGGGTAAGGATATATCTATACACACCCGGCTTTATACATTCAAAGTGTATAGTGGCAGATGATGATACTGCGATAGTTGGCACATGTAATCTGGATTTCAGGAGCATGTATTGGAATTTTGAGGATTTTGTATACATGTACAGGACTCAGTGCATCGGAAAAATAAAAGAGGATGCGATAGAGACGTTTGCGGTTTCAGAGGAGGTGTATGAGGAAAGCACAAATGATATCTCATTTGCAGGCAGGCTGCTGCAGAGTATTTTGCAGCTTTTTGCACCGCTTTTGTAAATGTGACTGTAAAGCGTCTGATAAAAATCTGTTGAATAATGTTACAAGTTGTAATATAATAATCCAAGCGATTGCATAAGCAACGCACGAAGAAACTGAATATGTAGCATAAAGGTGTCGGAGCAGACAAGCATTTGAATCTGATTTATGACAGACGATGTGAAGCTGGCTCCGGTGAAAAGGGAAACAGGTGCAAATCCTGTACGAACTCGTCACCGTAATTAAGGAGTGACGGCCGATAGGTCACTGGGCAACCGGGAAGACGGCCGAAGCAATGATATATAAGCCGGGAGACCTGCCTTTGTGTTGTACGGAAACAATAGTGTTTCAAGCCACGAGTAACTGGCTGTACGTGATGAAATAATTATAATTACAGACAAGGTTATGATAGCCGTATAGTCTGGGTTAGAAGGATTTTGACATGTATAGCTCTTTGACATAATAGTACAAAGAGCTTTTATTTTTGACGCTTTAAATGTTTTCGTCTTACATATTTAAAACATGTGCAGCTTAATAGCTGCAAGGAGAATGAAAAGGAGAAAACATGAAAAAGAAATTAGTAGTAGTACTGATGGCAGCAGTTATGGCTATGACAGCAGTGACCGGCTGTGGCAGCAAGGCAGATGATGCAAAGAATGATACACAGGCATCTAAGGCTTCAGAGAGTGAGACAAGCGCAAACGCAGATCAGGAGGCAGCAATGCATGTGGCAGATTTAATTGATGCAATCTATGTGCAGGAGAGAACAGATGATACTGACAAGCAGTGCAAGGCGGCTAAGGAGGCCTGGGACAAGCTCACAGACGCACAGAAGGAGCTTGTAGAGGGAGAAAATGCTGATCCTGACTATTTCGGCAGAGATACAGGCGATGCTTCAAAGGATGATCCGAGAAACCAGGATGATATCGGCGAGAACGAGATTCTTGTAGTAAGCTTTGGTACATCCTTCAACGACAGCCGTGTGGCTGATATCAAGGGTGTGGAGGATGCAATAGCAGCTGCAAATCCTGACTGGTCAGTCAGAAGAGCCTTCACAGCACAGATTATCATCAATCATGTACAGGCAAGAGATGACGAGAAGATTGACAATATGGATCAGGCACTTGAGCGTGCAGTCAAAAATGGTGTAAAGAATCTTGTGGTACAGCCTACACACCTGATGCATGGCGCAGAGTATGATGAGCTTTCAGAGGCTGTAGAGAAGTATAAGGATAAATTTGAGTCTGTAAAGATTGCAGAGCCACTCCTCGGTGAGGTTGGAAGTGATGCAACAGTTGTAAATGAGGATAAAAAGGCCGTTGCAGAAATTCTTACAGAGGAAGCAGTGGAAAAGGCAGGCTATGACAGCCTTGATGCTGCAAAGGAAGAGGGCACAGCATTTGTATTTATGGGACATGGAACAAGCCATACAGCAAAGATTTCATACAGCCAGATGCAGAGCCAGATGACAGATTTGGGTTATGAGAACGTATTTATCGGAACTGTAGAGGGTGAGCCGGAGGATACATCATGTGAGTCTGTCATTGAGAAGGTGTCAGCCGCTGGTTACAAGAATGTCATTCTTCGTCCGCTTATGGTTGTTGCAGGAGACCATGCCAACAATGATATGGCGGGAAGTGATGATGATTCATGGCTTTCACAGTTTAAGGCATCAGGAAAGTTCGATAAAATCGATACACAGATTAACGGACTTGGTGAGATTGAGGGTATCCAGAAGCTTTATGTTGAGCATACAGCGGCTGCTATGAGCAAGTAGCAGTTACTTAAATGTATAGTGGGGAAGCTATAAAATAACAGGAGCAGTATATCAGACATGAGAAAATTATTCAGAAACAAGTTTACTTATATCGTTGCAATGACACTGGTTTGTGCCATGAGCTTGGCAGCCTGCGGTAATAAGAATGCAAAAGCTGAAACAGAAAGCAAAAAAGCAGTGCAGAACGCGACAGAGAGCACAAAAAAGGCTGAAAAAACAGAAAAGATAGCACTTTCAGATGGTACATATACAGCAGAGTTTACTACAGACAGCTCAATGTTTCATGTGAATGATGCATATGACAACAAAGGTACACTCACCGTGAAGGATGGCAAGGCAACAATACATGTTGCTCTTACATCCACACACATTGTAAATCTCTTTTTGGGAACAGCAAAGGATGCCTCAAAGGACAAGGCTGAGCTTTTGGAGCCAACTGTTGAGACTGTCGATTATGGAGATGGCACAACTGAGGAGGTCAATGCGTTTGATATACCGGTTCCTGTTTTGGATGAGAAATTTGACCTTGCACTTATCGGTACAAAGGGCAAATGGTATGACCACAAGGTAAAGGTCTCAAATGCCACACCTGCGGACGCAGATGCAAGCGTATCTGAGAGTGCAGGAAAAGAGCTTCCTGACGGAACATACAATATCAATCTCGATTTCGAGGGCGGAAGCGGTAAGGCGAGCATTGCATCACCTGCGAGGTAACTATAAGCGGTGGAGCCGCTACTGCAACAGTGCAGTGGAGCAGTCCAAACTATGACTATATGATAGTTGACGGACAGAAATACATGCCTGTAAATACAGACGGCAATTCTGTATTTGAAATTCCGGTTAAGCTTGATACACCTATGCAGGTTATCGGAGATACAGTTGCTATGAGCAAGCCGCACGAGATTGAGTACACACTCACCTTCCATTCAGATTCTGCTACAGAAGTGCTTGGTGAGGATGGAGAATAATTAAGCTATGCATGGAAGAAAAAAGATAATTATATATATATTGATATCAATTATAGGACTGTTCTGGCTGTCAGGCTGTGACAGTCCTTCTTCCGATTCAGGGAATACCGAATCGAAGGCTGAGGCAGAGGCACAAAACGGTCTTATATATAAGAGCAGTATGAAGCTTTTATATGCAAAGAATTTTTCCGTTGACTATTATGAGGTGGATACAAGATACTTACTACAAAGGATGGTACCAAAATACTTACCGTGCCAAAGGGCAGAAAGACTCCAAAGGATATTGACAAGGATATCATTGTATTGAAGGAGCCTGTAAGTGATTTGTATCTGGTCGCATCAGGGTGATGGATATGTTTGACAAGCTTGATGCAGTGGACACTATTAAATTTTCGGGGCTAGACAGTGATGGCTGGTACATTGACAGTGCAAGAAAGGCTCTTGAAAGTGGCAGGATGCTATATGCCGGCAAATATTCAAAGCCCGATTATGAGCTTTTGGTGTCAGAAAACTGTTCACTTGCCATAGAAAATACTATGATTACCCATTCGCCGCAGGTAACGGAAAAGCTTAAAAGCTTTGATATCCCTTCAATAATCGAGTACTCAAGCTATGAGGAGGAGCCGCTTGGAAGAGTGGAGTGGGTGAAGTTTTTCGGAACACTCACAGACCGGGATGAAAAGGCCAATGAGCTCTTTAATGAGCAGGTGGATATTGTAAATCGCATCGCAAAGACAGATACTGCTGCAAATGATGATAGCAGACCGACAGTTGCATTTTTCTATATCACATCCAATGGACAGGTTCAGGTGCGCAAAAGTACAGATTATGTGCCAAAGATGATTTCGCTTGCCGGCGGAAAATATATTTTTGATGCGTCAAATGACGACGATACAGGCAGGTCAACCATGAATATGCAGCTAGAGGATTTCTACAATGGAGCAATAGATGCTGACTATCTGATATATAACAGTGCGATAGACGGCGGTGTGAAGAATCTGAATGAGCTTTTGGACAAGTGCCCGGTGCTTGCTGATTTTAGGGCAGTCAAAGACGGCAATGTATTTTGCACCACGAACGATATGTATCAGCAGTCTATGTCCATCGGTATATGATTGATGATATGCATTCGATGATTACAGGTGCATCCGACAGCGGCATGAAATATCTGTTTAAGCTCAACAGGAAAATCAATAGCACAAAAAGATAAAAATCGGAGCTACAACATGGAAAAAACCAGAAAAATAAGGTGTTTTACAACATTTATTATTCTTATAATCTTAATTATCATATTGCTTATCATGAATGTGTGTATAGGAACTGTACACATATCATTTAAGGCTGCATTTGCGACACTTTATGACCACTCAGACAGGGTAGGACGTATTGTGTGGGATATCCGCATGCCAAGAGCTATTGCAGCGATGATACTGGGCGGGGCCTTAGCGCTTGCAGGCTATCTTTTGCAGACTTTTTTTCATAATCCAATCGCGGGACCTTTTGTACTTGGCATATCATCGGGAGCCAAAATGGTCGTGGCACTTGTTATGGTATTTTTACTTGGAAATGCCATACGTGTGAGCTCACTAGCCATGATTGCAGCAGCGTTTTTGGGAGCAATGCTTTCAATGGGTTTTGTGCTTATCATTTCAAGAAAGGTAAGCAGCATGTCAATGCTTGTGGTGAGCGGTGTCATGATTGGCTACATATGCTCTGCGGTGACTGAGTTTGTGGTGACATTTGCAGATGATTCCGACATAGTAAACCTGCATAACTGGTCAAGGGGAAGCTTTTCGGGCATGACCTGGGACAGCGTCGGGGTGATGAGCATTGTGGTGGGAATCACATTTGTTTTTGTTTTTCTCATGTCAAAGCCTCTTATGGCATATCAGCTCGGAGAGTCATATGCCGTAAATCTGGGTGTAAACATAAAGCGTATCCGGGTGCTTCTGGTTCTGCTTTCAAGCCTGCTTTCCGCATGTATAGTGGCGTTTGCGGGACCGATATCGTTTGTCGGAATAGCCGTGCCACACATAGTAAAAAGCATGCTAAAGAGCACAAAGCCCATATATATGATACCGGCCTGCTTCCTTGGTGGAGCGGTTTTCTGCCTGTTTTGTGATTTGCTTGCGAGGATGATGTTTGCGCCTACGGAGCTTAGTATCAGCACGGTTACGGCAGTATTTGGTGCACCGGTAGTGCTGTTTATCATGATAAGACGCAGCAAGGAGAAAAATGTCTGATGGAATATTATTTTACCGCACAAAAGCTGGCTGTTGGATATGATAACAGTCCGCTTATTGAAAATATTGATTTTTCCTGAAAAGGGGAGAGATTCTCACATTAGTCGGGCCAAACGGTGCCGGTAAATCGACTATTTTAAAAAGTATTGCAAGACAGCTTTCGCTTGTGAGCGGTACGATATATCTTGATAAAAGTGATGTAGTGACGATGAATGGCAATGAATTTGCAAAGAAAATGGCTGTTGTGCTCACCGATAAGCTAAAGACGGAGCTTATGACCTGCTATGATGTGGTTGCGACGGGCAGATATCCATACACAGGCCGGTTCGGAGTACTTTCGGATGAGGACAAAAAGGCTGTGGATGAGGCGATGGAGCTGGTCAATGTATCACAGATAAAAGATAAGGATTTTACAAAGATAAGCGACGGTCAAAGGCAGCGCGTCATGCTGTCACGGGCTATATGCCAGCAGCCGGAGATTATAGTGTTAGACGAGCCTACATCATATCTTGATATAAAGTACAAGCTTGAGTTTTTATCAATACTCCAAAGGCTTAAAAGACAGAAGAATCTTACGGTTATCATGTCGCTCCATGAGCTTGATATGGCAAAGCGTGTGTCAGACCATATTTTGTGTATAGATGGCAGATATGTGGACAGATACGGAACTCCCGAGGAGGTATTTACTGACCAATATGTTTCAGGGCTTTTTGGAATTACGGCAGGAAGCTTTGACGAAACAGGAGAGGATTTAGAGCTGGAAAAACCGGATGGAAGGGCGAGGATATTTGTCATAGCAGGAGGGGGCTTGGGCAGAAAAAGCTTTAGGAGCTTACAGAGAAAGGGTATCCCGTTTGCGACAGGAATCATCTATGAAAATGATCTGGATTATCCTGCGGCAAAGGCGCTTTCTGCAGAGATTGTCAGCGCAAGAAGCTTTGAGCTGTAGACGATGCCTTATTGAAAAGGCAAAGGAGCTTATTGATGCATGCGAGGGCGTTATATGTGACAGAACAGAGTTTGGCACATATGAGCAGTTTAACAGCAGACTTTATGAGTATGCAGCCTCTACAGGAAAAATTATTAAAATTCCATTTCATGACGAATAATTGGCACAGCTTTAAGGAAGTTACTGTTCACATTCCAGTTTAATATTCATGATAAAGCAACAGACTACCACATAAATTCAGACAGCAGGTATAGGTATGGCAAAGGTAATTATGGTACAGGGTACAATGTCCAATTCAGGCAAGAGCTTTCTTGTCGCGGGCTTGTGCCGTATTTTCAGACAGGACGGATACAGGGTGGCACCGTTTAAATCACAGAACATGGCGCTCAACTCTTATATAACAGACGAAGGACTTGAGATGGGACGGGCACAGGTGATGCAGGCTGAGGCAGCAGGCATTAAGCCTATGGTGTGCATGAATCCTATTCTTTTAAAGCCCACAAATAATACAGGCTCACAGGTGATTGTAAACGGAAGGGTGCTTAAGAACATGCCGGCGAGAGAGTATTTTGCATACAAGAAAACTCTCATACCGGATATAAAAAAGGCATTTAAAAAGCTTGAGGAGTATGCTGATATCATAGTGATTGAGGGCGCGGAAGCCCGGCGGAGATAAATCTGAAGGAAAATGATATTGTAAACATGGGGCTTGCGCATATGGTGGATGCACCGGTGCTGCTCGTGGGTGATATCGACAGAGGTGGCGTTTTTGCGCAGCTTATTGGCACACTTATGCTTTTAACCGATGAGGAAAAGAATCGTGTCTGCGGGCTTATTATCAATAAATTCCGTGGAGACAAGACGATCCTTGACCCGGGGATACAGATGCTTGAGGAGAGAGGCGGGGTGCCTGTCACCGGAGTGGTGCCATATATGGATGTACAGCTTGAGGATGAGGACAGCCTGACAGAGCGCTTTGACAAAAAGACAGATGGGCTTATTGATATAGCGGTCATCAGATATCCGAGAATATCAAATTTCACAGATTTCAATGTCTTTGAGCAGATGTCCGAAGTAACAGTGAGGTATGTGTCAACGGTAAATGAGCTGCGTCATCCGGATATCGTATTTTTGCCGGGAAGCAAGAATACGATGGGGGATCTTTTGTGGATGAGACAAAACGGACTCGAGGCCGCTGTCAAAAAACTCTCCTGTGAGATACCTGTTTTTGGAATATGCGGAGGCTATCAGATGCTTGGGGCTTCAATAGCCGACCCCGACGGTGTTGAGGAGGAGGATATATGCGTGGCATGGAGCTTCTTCCTATAGATACCGTTCTAAAAGATAGCAAGACACGGCTTCAGACAAGCGGTGAAATAGCACATGTAGATGGGGTATTGAGCAGGCTTTCAGGCTGTCACTTTCTGGGCTATGAGATACATATGGGTAAGAGCGCATATAGCACAGCTTCAGATGAGCAGGGGGCTTGTGTTGACAGGAAAAATGAGTTAAATAATGTCATATCTGATGGCAGAAATGTGTATGGCTCGTACATCCACGGCATTTTTGATACTGCAGAGGCCGCCAGAGTGATAGTGGATTATATTGCCGATAAAAAGGGCATTGATGTGAATGACAGCGCTATTGTAAGCTATAAGAGCTTCAAAGAAAAACAGTATGACAGGCTTGCGGATACACTGAGAGAGTATCTGGATATGGATGCAGTGTACGGCATGCTTCGTGAGGCAAGATATGATTGAAATAATATTATTTCTGACCATTTTACAGTTGAAGAATTGGGGGGGGGGTATACGCCACCTGATGCAAAAATGTACAAAAAAATCCGTTCAAACTGGGATTCGGTGGCAAAGCCGCTCGACGGCATGGGTGATTTTGAGCTTTTAACGGCTAAGATCGGCGCTGCTTTGGGAGATGAAAATATAGATATCTCAAAAAAGGCGGTCATAATGATGTGTGCGGATAATGGTGTGGTTGCTGAGGGCATCAGCCAGTCCGGACAGGAGGTGACACTTGCAGTTGCAAAATCCATGGCAAGGAAGGCTTCATCTGTCGGACGCATGGCAATGACTGCAGGGGCTGATACAATTCCTGTGGATATAGGAATAAACAGTGACGAGAGTGTTAAGGGGCTGCTTCAAAGAAAGGTGCGCATGGGCACGAGAAACTTTGCAAAAGAGCCTGCCATGACAAGGGCTGAGACACTTGAAGCGATTGCAGCAGGTATAGAAATAGTGCGTGGGTGTAAGGCAGACGGCTGCAGAATTATTGCAACCGGTGAGATGGGTATAGGAAACACCACCACAAGCGCGGCAATGGCAGCCGCCATGCTAAGGTGCGATGTGGCCACAGTGACAGGAAGAGGAGCAGGCCTAAACGACAGTGGGCTTGAGAAAAAAATCAGTGTAATTGAGAGCGCAATAGAAAAGTATGATTTATATAATAAGGACACCTTTGAGATACTTATGACAGTCGGAGGACTTGATATTGCAGGTCTTGTCGGAGTGTGTATAGGCGGTGCATTATACCATATTCCTGTTGTGCTCGACGGAGTGATAAGCATGGTTTCAGCGTTGGCAGCAGGAAGGCTTCTTTCCGGAGTTACTGATTTTATCATTCCATCACATGAGGGCAGGGAGCCTGCGTGGCGCTTTTGTGTGAGGCACTTTCCGTAAAGCCGGTCATAAGAGCATCCCTTGCGCTTGGAGAGGGAACTGGTGCCGTGATGATGTTTGTACTTTTGGATATGGCACTTAGCGTATACAAAGGCCGGACACCTTCGACGATATCTCGGTATCACAGTATGAGAGGTACGTATAGATGATTACACTTATAACAGGCGGCAGCGGAAGCGGCAAATCAGCATATGCAGAAAAGTATATTTGTCACGCGTCAAATGAAAAAGGATGCAAAGAAAAATATTACATTGCCACCATGCAGGTATTTGATGATGAGGGCAGCGGAAGATAGACAGGCACAGAAGACTTCGTGCCGGAAAAGGCTTTATTACCATCGAGCAGCCTCGTGATATTAAAAAGGCAGTTGAAAAGCTGCAATCTGAAAGCAGTTTAAAAACCGGGCGGTCAGCACTGCTTGAGTGTATGTCAAACCTTGTGGCAAATGAGATGTTTCCACCTGTAGATGCTTCCGGTATACAGGCTGCCGAAGCTGAAAAAGAGGCTTTGGATGACCCTGAAAATATGAAGGATTATGAGACTGCTCAAATCAGCCGTGTGAGTAAAAAGGTGTTAAAAGAGGTAAGTATCTTAAGTGAAAATGTTGCAGAGCTTGTTATTGTGACAAACAATGTATTTGAAGACGGAGTCTGCTATGATCAATCAACGATGAATTACATAAAGGCAATGGGGATTGTAAACAGAGGGCTTGCTGCGATGGCAGAACGTGTCGTTGAGGTGGTTGCAGGCATTCCTGTTGCAGTTAAGTGAAGCAGTGTGGAGGTTAAGTGTATTATGAAGTTAATAAGGTCGTGCATAGTATCTTTTTCCATGTATTCAAAGATACCTATGCCACAATTTAAATGGAATGATTATGACATGAAGTACATGCTGGTATTCTTTCCGTGGATAGGAGCTGTGATTGGACTGCTTCTTATGCTTTGGAGATATATATACTCTCATTTTGGAGTGGCGGATATCTGCTATGTATGCATAGGCGCACTCATTCCGATAGCGGTTACGGGAGGCTTTCACATAGATGGTTTTATGGATACAATGGATGCGTTTCATTCATACAAACCGCGGGAGGAAAAGCTTGCAATACTTAAGGATTCGCATATAGGAGCGTTTGCCGTTATAATGCTTGCAGCCTACGGATTATTATTCATGGGAGCTTTTTCTCAGATAATGGATGATAAAGCATTTATTGTTTTTTGTGCAGGCTTTTTCATCGCAAGATGCTTAAGCGGAATAGCTGTTGTGTCATTTAAATCGGCAAAAAGCGATGGACTGTTATTTATGTTTGCGGACACTGCACACAGAACGATTGTCAGGGCAGCACTATACATTCAGCTTGCACTGTGTATGGCTGTTTTATTTATTGTGTCACTGCCTTATGCGGTGGCTATTATCATTGCGGCAACACTTAGCTTTTGGTATTATTATGTGAAAACCAAAAAGGAGCTTGGCGGCATCACAGGCGATACGGCAGGGTATTTTGTGTGTATATGTGAGTGCGCCATGGCAGTGGCACTGGGTGGTGTCTCTTTTATTATTTAGTATATTTGTTTTGAATATAGGAATGGTACGGATAAGAATTTTGATAAAAGTTGTACTATGAATTTTAAACTTTGGAATTGGAGAAAATATGAAGCTTGTGATAGGCGGAGTGGCACAGGGAAAGCTTGATTATGTACTCGAAAATATGATAGAAAAAACAGAAAAATATGATGTGTATGACTGCTTTTTTCTAAAAGATAATGCCTGCAATGATAAGGCATCAAATATGGAATGGCCATGGAATTTTGCCATCGATGATGAGAGTATACTCATAATAGATAAATTCCATTATTTTATCAGGGCTGTGCTTGAGAAAAATCTTCCACTGCAGGAATATATTTTGAAATTTATGCAGTTTGCAGAGAAAAATAAGGATACAATAGTCATTGCTGATGAGATTGGAAACGGCATAGTGCCTCTTGATGCGTTTGAGAGAGAGTACAGGGAGCAGATAGGCAGAGCAGAGATACTGCTTGCAAAAAAAGCAGACGAGGTAGTTCGCGTAATATGTGGAATCGGTCAGAAAATAAAATAAACTGTATATTTATAAGACACGGCTGCACTGTCTCAAACAGAGAGCACAGATATCTGGGCAGGACAGATGAGCCACTCGATGAAGCCGGAGTTTTTGAGCTTAAAAATGCGCTAAATAATGGTGCATACAAGGCTTTGGAGGAAAATAGCTTAAAGGAGCAGATAATTATTACCAGTCCAATGAGGCGCTGTAAACAGACGGCAGAGATTATTTTGCCGGTCGCACAGCACAATAAAATTCATACCGTAAAAGAGTTTGCGGAGATGGATTTCGGTGAATGGGAGCTAAAAAGCTATAGGGAACTTAGCACAGATATCCGTTTCAGGAACTCATATCAGGCGTGGATTGACAGTGGTGGAACACTTGCCTTTCCAAACGGAGAGAGCAGAAAAGAGTTTTGCAAAAGAAGTATATGTGGCTTTGAGAGGGCACTCACACAGGCATTAGAGCTTAAGAGGGCTATGCCTGATAAAGAGATACAAATAGTATTTTTTGTGCATGGAGGGACTATCATGGCGATAATGAGCCATTACTGTGATATGGATTACTATGATTATCAGGTGAAAAACGGCTGTGGCTACTCGTGTGAGGTGGCGGTTGAGGGCAATGAGATTGTGTTTAATGAAATAGTGCCCATATCGCTATGATTTATTTAAGAAGGACTAACATATGTGTTATCATATTTTTGCATTTATAGCAGGCTTTGTGCTTGATTTATTAATAGGAGATCCGCATTTTATACCGCATCCGGTCAGGCTTATCGGCTCACTCATTTCTTTTCTCGATAAGAGGCTTAATTGTGATGCCGGATATAATATCTCTGAAAAAAATTAAATCTAATAAAATATAAAAGAGGTATGCTTCTTGCTTTTACTGTAATTTTTGCAACTTTTGCAATGTCGGTAATTATTATTGTGGCAGCATACAGCATAAATCTGTATGCCGGGATAATAGCAGAGGCTGTCATGACGTGGCAGATTCTTGCCACAAAGTGTCTTCGTGTGGAGAGCATGAGGGTGTACGATGCGCTAAGGACAGATGGAGTTGATGCAGGAAGAAGGGCTGTTTCCATGATTGTTGGCAGAGATACATCTGTGCTTGATGTGGCAGGCGTCACAAGGGCGGCAGTTGAGACGATAGCTGAAAATACATCTGACGGAGTGATTGCACCTATGCTTTACACGGCAATCGGTGGGCCGGTGCTTGGCTTTGTATACAAGGCTGTGAATACGATGGATTCGATGCTTGGCTACAAAAATGATAAATATATGTATTTTGGCAGATTTGCGGCAAGGCTTGATGATGTGGTCAATTTTATACCGGCAAGAATCAGTGCATATCTGATGATTGCTGCGGCATTTATTGGTGGCAGGCAGTTTGATGGAAAAAATGCATACCGCATCTTTAAAAGAGATCGTTTCAATCATGCAAGCCCAAACTCAGCCCAGACAGAGTCCGTATGTGCGGGAGCTTTAAGGGTGCAGCTGGCGGGTGATGCAGTGTATTTTGGGAAGCTTGTGAAGAAAAAATACATAGGAGATGGTCTACGTGAGATAGAGTACGAGGATATAAAGCGTGCAAACAGGCTGATGTATATTACTGCGTTTTTGTGTGAGCTTTTATCTGTGGCGGTTATGAGTCTTGGTTTAATATTGCTTTGAATATGAAAAATTGATGTAAGAATAGATGGAGGACTTGAATGAAAAGCATCCATGGCGGTGACATATACAACAATAAAGTAAATATGGATTTTTCGGTAAATATCAATCCTCTTGGCATACCGCATTCTGTTAAAGAGGCTATGAGTGATGCACTTTCGTATGCAGACAGATATCCCGACATGGCATGCAGTGGCCTTAAAAAAGCGATATCAGAGTATTTCACACAGCAAGGCTGCAGCATACAAAGCGAGGATGTAATTCCCGGAAACGGAGCCTCAGAGCTTTTTATGGCGATAGCTCATGCCATAAAACCAAAAAAAGCAGTGCTTCTGGCCCCGGGCTTTTTCGGTTATGAGCATGTGCTTCGTGCAGTCGGCTGTGATATCGGATATTTCCTGCTGGATGAGCAGAGTGATTTTTCTCCTGCTGCACGGCTGGATGCTTTAATGGATATGCTTACAGATGATACAGATATATTTTTTATCGCAAATCCAAACAATCCGACAGGGTATCTTGCAGACAGTACTTTCATGAAGCAAATAATAGGGCATTGCAAACAAAAGCATATTTATGTGGTGGCAGATGAATGCTTCATAGGCTTTTGTGAAAAAAATTATTCTGTTTTGTCACTTTTATGTGACTATGACAATCTGATTGTTGTAAGAGCATTTACCAAGCTTTTTGCTATTCCGGGAGTAAGGCTTGGATATATGCTCAGTAAAAATGAGGCAGTAAGACAAAAGGTTCAAAGGAATCTGCCGGAGTGGAACGTGTCTGTCCTGGCACAGATGGCAGGAGAGGCATGCATTATGGAATCAGAGTATATTAAAGAAACGGCATCGTATGTGAGCGGACAAAGAAGGCTGCTGTCAGATGGACTAAAAAAGCTTGGTTTTAATGTATATAAAAGTGATGCTGATTTCATACTGTTTTACAGCAAGCTTCCATTATATGATATACTGCTTAATAAGGGAATACTGATACGGGACTGCTCCAACTATGTGGGGCTTTCGGAAGGGTATTTTCGTGTGGCAGTAAAGACTTATGATGAAAATGTAAGATTATTGAAAGTGATAGGTGAGTGTATTGAAAAAAATTAAACAGTTAGAGCCGATGGAGATTGAAAAGAGGAGCTTTGAGATAATTTCACATGAGCTGTCTGAAATGCAGATTACGCTGCCTGCTGATCAGGAGATGATAACAAAAAGGGTCATACACACGAGTGCTGATTTTGATTATATACAGACGCTTAAATACTCTAAGGACGCCGTTGCTATTGCAAAAAGGCTGATATCAGAGGGCGCTGATATAGTGACCGATACCAACATGGCTCTTTCAGGCATAAATAAAAAATATCTGGCAAAATTCGGCGGACAGGCGCACTGCTTTATGGCTGATGATGAGGTCGCTCTTATTGCAAAGGAGAAAAAGACAACGCGCGCGGCAGTAAGCATGGAGTTTGCATCAAGGATAGATAAGCCTGTGATTTTTGCGATAGGAAATGCACCGACAGCGCTTATAGAGCTGTACGATATGATAGAAAAAGGAATATATAAGCCTGCATTTGTAATCGGTGTGCCGGTGGGCTTTGTCAATGTGGAGGCAGCCAAGGAGCTAATTATGGAGACAGGCGTGCCGTATATCGTCAATGTCGGACGAAAGGGTGGAAGCAATATTGCAGCTGCCATATGCAATGCGCTGATTTACAGTCTGGTTGATAGAGGCTGATGCATGAGGAAATTTAGTGATTATGAGATACGGATTTACCACAGGAAGCTGTGCTGCGGCGGCATCAAAGGCGGCGGCATATATGCTTTTAACCAGAAAGGCTAAAAACAAAATAACGATTCAGACACCTAAGGGAATAGCTTACACGGCTGATATCACCGACATAAAAAGAAGTGAAAACGAGGTAAGCTGCGCCGTGATAAAAGACGGAGGGGATGACCCGGATGTGACCACCGGAGCCTATATATATGCTTCTGTACGGATTTGCATTCAGATACATCTGCTTTATGCAAAAAAAGGCAGGATTTGGTTATCATAAATATAGACGGTGGTGACGGAGTGGGAAGAGTCACCAAACCCGGATTAGACCAGCCTGTCGGAAACGCGGCTATCAATCATGTGCCGCGTGAGATGATTGAAAAAGAGGTAAGGGAGGTCTGTGAGCTTTTGGATTTTAAGGGGACACTTGACATCACAATCTCGGTTCCAAAGGGAAAGGAGCTTGCAGAAAGGACCTTTAATCCTAGGCTTGGGATAGTTGGTGGTATATCAATTCTCGGCACGAGCGGTATTGTTGAGCCCATGAGCTCACAGGCTCTTATTGATACGATAAGGGTGGAGCTTAGGCAGAGATATTCGTTTGGGTATGATTATGTGGCGGTTGCGCCGGGAAATTACGGTCTTGACTTTATGAAGGAAAGCTATGGCTATGATCTGGACAGAAGTGTCAAATGCTCCAACTTTATCGGTGAAACAATTGATATGGCAGCAGATATGGGCTTTAAGAGGATGCTTTTGACAGGACATATAGGAAAGCTCATAAAGGTAGCAGGAGGCATCATGAACACTCATTCGAGGGAGGCAGACTGCAGGATAGAGCTTTTGACGGCATTTGCGTTTAAGTGTGGTGTAGCGCCCGAATACATAAAGCGCATTATGGACAGCCTTACGACAGAGGAGGCCCTGGCGGCACTTAAGGAAAGCGGCAGGCTGTATGAGGTAATGGATTATGCGATGGAGCGCATATGCTTTTATTTGGATAAGAGGGCAAAGGGCAGACTTGAGATAGACTGTATCATGTATTCAAACGAATTTGGTGAGCTTGCAAAAAGCAGAAAGGCAGAAAAATGGTTTACTTTGTTGGCGCAGGAACAGGCGCAGCAGATTTAATAACAGTACGCGGAATGCGTCTTTTACAAAAGGCAGACGTGATAATTTATGCAGGCTCGCTTGTTAATCCAGAGCTTTTGGACTATGCAAGGGAGAGCTGTGAAATATATAACAGTGCAAAAATGACACTGGATGAGGTCATCGCAGTCATGAAAGCTGCTGAGGCAGACGGAAAAATTACTGTGCGCCTGCACACGGGAGAGCCAAGCATATACGGCGCAGTGCGCGAGCAGATGGATGAGCTTGATTCTCTTTTAATACCATATGAGAGCTGTCCGGGCGTGAGCGCGTGCTTTGGCGCTGCTGCATCGCTCAATATTGAGTACACGCTCCCCGGTATTTCCCAGTCGCTCATCATCACACGCATGGAGGGGCGCACGAAGGTGCCGCCTAAGGAGAGCATAGCAAGTTTTGCCTCACACCACGCTTCCATGGCGATTTACTTAAGCACCGGGCTTTTAGAGATGCTTACGGAAAGCCTTATTGAGGGAGGCTATGAGGCTGATACACCTGCTGCAATTGTATACAAGGCAACCTGGCCACAGGAGGAGGCATACGTGTGCACTGTCGCTACACTTAAGCAGACTGCGAGAGAGCACAATATCACAAAGACAGCGATTGTGCTTGTGGGGGATGTCATAGCTCACCGGCATTACGAGAAATCAAGACTTTACGCACCGGATTTTTCGACAGAGTATCGCAAGGCTTCAGTAGAGTCAAAGGATAACGATTGAAAAAAGGCGTGAATATATAAATATGGGAAATATATGGGAACTGAAAATATGAAAATTTGCATTGTAAGCTTCACAAAAAAGGGCTATGAGCTGTCATGTGACATAGCTTATAAGCTTGAAAAAAGTGAATATGAGGTGGAGGTTTTTACCAAGTGCTCGAGATTATCGGATGAGAATATTAAAAATTCCACCGATGAAAATTTTAGAAATACCGGCTACATATCACAAAATATATCAGACTGGACAGCCGCACAGATGAGTGAAAAAAAAGGCTCTGATTTTTATCGGGGCATGTGGTATTGCAGTGAGAGCTATAGCTTCTTCTGTAAATAACAAGCTTAAAGACAGTCCTGTTATTGTGATAGATGAGCTGGGGCAGTTTGTTATTCCGATTCTTTCAGGGCATGTGGGAGGTGCCAATGAGCTTGCTGTATTATTAGCAGCACTGATGAATGCCACACCTGTTATAACAACCGCTACTGATATCAATAATAAATTTGCAGTTGATGTTTTTGCAAAGAAATGCAGGCTTGCAATCGTCAATAAAGATGGCATCGCCAGAGTGTCATCAAAGGTATTGGCGGGGGAAGTGGTTGCTATGTCGGTCGACTGGGAGCACATTCCGGCTAAGCATAGGCAGCTTATAAAGGCATTTTTAGATGAAGCTGATATGAGTGCTGATGTAATAAAAACAGTGGATTTCCCACCTGCTTACGGAGCTGATATTGTAGTATCATGCGAAAAAGCAAAGGACCCTAAAAATGGCAGTATTTACTTAAAACCCACACAATTTGTACTTGGTATTGGGTGCAGAAGAAATACAGCGTTTGAAAATATTGACAGAGCAATCAGACAAAGTCTTTTAAAGCTACAAATAGATATTTCGGATATAGACATGATTGCATCAATAGATGTGAAAAAAGATGAACCGGGAATAAAGGAATGAAAGAAAATAGGATGCAAGTAACTTAGTTAACATTATGAA
>ENA-OUNI01000435-OUNI01000435.1-human-gut-metagenome-genome-assembly--contig:-NODE-435-length-19459-cov-2.573040_pt1 | contig 19459 bp, 22 predicted proteins | sample MGYA00242499_ERZ504580 | MGnify/ENA primary metagenome ERZ504580 (study PRJEB26092, sample SAMD00036315) | human gut metagenome | host: Homo sapiens | study: EMG produced TPA metagenomics assembly of... | reverse complement strand
TACATGCTCATAGTGAAAATTTCATAACATGCCGGATAAAATGGATTTTACCCGGAAAACGTAAAATAATATAATACATGGAGGTACATATTATGGTAGTACAACACAACATGCAGGCAGCAAATGCCAACAGAATGCTTAATGTAACAACAAGCGCACAGTCAAAGAGCACAGAGAAGCTTCATCTGGTTATAAGATTAACCGTGCAGCTGATGATGCAGCTGGACTTTCTATTTCAGAGAAGATGAGAAAACAGATCAAAGGACTTGATAGAGCTTCAACAAATGCTCAGGATGGTGTTTCTGCAGTACAGACAGCCGAGGGTGCTCTTACAGAGGTTCACTCAATGCTCCAGCGTATGAATGAACTTGCAGTTCAGTCAGCTAACGGTACAAACTCAGAAACAGACAGAAAAGCTATTCAGGACGAGGTTGACAAGCTCTCAACAGAAATAGATCGTGTTTCTGAAACAACAAAGTTCAATGAGACATATTTGTTAAAGGGAGATACTACAGGAACTCATACAGCAAACTTTATCAGTCCTAAGTATGCAATCAAAGATGGTGCTACATTGTTTAACGAAAAAGGAACCCAGCTTGATGCAGCTTCACTAAAAACAACATTAGCAGAAGGTGGAAAGGTATATAAAGACGCTAAGCAAACTGCTCTAGCAGCAAAAGGAACTGACTATGAATATGTTTCAAAATTCTATGATGCAAAAGGAAATGAGATTTCTGCTGATGATGCTGTAGCTGGTGGTGCAGAAGTATATGCTGATAAAAATAAGGCTTTTAAGATTTCAGATGATGGTATTAATTTGGCAACAAACAACTATGTTAAAACAGCAACCGTAAATAACGATTTAATCTTTAATCTTCACGTAGGCGCAGATTCAGAGGCAAATAATAAAATTGCAGTCAAGATCGAGCAGATGAGTGCAGCAGGTATCGGTATTGAAGGATTAAAAGTTGATACTGAAGATGATGCTACTGCATCAATTGACACAATTGCAAATGCAATCCAAAAAGTATCTTCACAGCGTTCAGCTCTTGGTGCTGTTCAGAACAGACTTGAGCATACAATCAACAACCTCGACAACGTTGTTGAGAATACTACATCAGCTGAGTCTCGTATCCGTGATACAGACATGGCTAAAGAGATGGTTAACTACAGCAAGAACAACATTCTTGTTCAGGCTGGACAGTCTATGCTTGCACAGGCTAATCAGTCTAACCAGGGTGTTCTCTCACTCTTACAGTAATCATCTACAATTACATGTTGTACAATATAAAAAGAGCTCGCAAGGGCAATGTCATCTTAACTTAATGACATTGCTCGCAAGAGCTCTTTTTATTGCCTTATAACACTTCAATCACCGAATCACTCCATATCCCTTTTTCGCTTTCACAAAGCTCCTATCCTTCACCGCCAGTACGATCACAAAAATTACATCCAGTGTGAAAAAGAACTGGAATATGCCCGCAAAAACAGACAGCACCTTTCCTTGTACTCCCTCGCTGCATGCCCTTACAATATAGGCAATTGAAAAAGGTGCTGCTCCTAACAGCCCCAGCCAGCCAATAACTGATAGCACAATCGCAACAGTCGGACCTACAAATATCATGATAACAACCGGTGTAAACATTAAGAGAAGTGCCACTATGATACAAAACCCACCTACTACATAAAATGGTATTAATGCATATTTGATAATCCTTGTGCAAATGAGCAGCTGTACCCTGCTTATTCTTTTCCCAAGGATAAGCACCACAGCCAGATTAATCAGCCCCAAAACAATCGGCATGACCATTATCCAGCCCGCATCAAAGCTGTCTGTTGATTCCTGTATATTGCATATTATCCAAAATAAAACCGGCATAATGTACATGCCCAACACATATAGTACAGGAACTACGTAAATAGCTCGTGATATTTTATTTGATTCATTCATAAAAATAATCCTCCCTTTTATAAACATATTCTAATCATTTAGCTCCTACAGCTTCTCTCCCGCTACCCTGCATCTCTTTCTGCAAAAAGCAATGCCGTATGCTAAAATATCGCATCTTCCCTCATCGCGGAGAGTCTCATCATATCTCTTCTGCTTTATTTGAGCCATCGCAGCATCGCAAGCTGCGTCAAGCCCCTTAAACTCCTTAGCATACTTTACCTCGATAACAATGCCTAAATCAGGATTCTCAGGCTTTATAAGTATGTCACTAAAGCCATCTCCCGACTCACGATTGGACTTGATGAGCCAATCCGGATTGCTTCCTCTAAGCAATCCAAGAAGCAGACCATGATAAAAGTTTTCCTTCATATCATCAGGTGCCTTTGTATCAAGTATACTTATCATGCGCCCCATCACGATATTGAGCTGCCTTGCAAGAATCGTCTCGTCTTTATCTAGAATCGCCTTTGATAAAAGCTTCATAGTATCATTGTCATTTGCGACAACAGCCTTGAACCATTCCTGAATCTGAAGTACAAATACCTCACGCACTTCTTTGTTTGGTATAACAAGCTTGTAAGCGTAGCTTTCGCTATCAGGAAGCTTTACTTCCCCGATTTTGGTAAGGTAGCCTGTAGTAAAAAGCACACTCCATATATTGTCAATGCTGTTCTCAATCTCATCATAGGTCAGATCCTGGCGAATGACTTTTTCAATCGCCTCACCTGCAATCAGACGCTCAATCTCATCCTTTGTCGATGAATCAGCCCTGTTGATAAGGCGCCTCACAAGACTGTTTCCACTGCTGTTTATCCAATATGTCTGAGGCTTTGCTTTACTGTCATCGCGCAAGTGATCCACGTGATTAATCACATCCCATGGACAGTAGACATCAGCCCTGCCGAAATGATAGCCGTCATACCATTCCTTTATCTCATCAAAGTGTGAATCCATACCATAGTCAGACAGCAGCTTTTTCACTTCACAATCAGTGAAACCGAACTGCTCGTCAAATCTTGAATCAGTAATTGACAGGACTTTGAAATTATTAAGCCCTGTAAAAATACTCTCCTTGGAAATACGAAGACAGCCTGTAAGTACGGCAAACTGTAAAAATTCATTAGTCTTTAGTGCCTGCCCAAAAAGACCTCTGATAAGCGAAACCATTTCCTTATAATAGCCATTCTGGAAGGCCTTATCGAGCGGTACATCATACTCATCTATAAGGATAATAGTCTTCTTTCCATAGTGTGTACACAATAACTGCGACAGACTCTGAAGACTCGATACAAGTAGCTGCGCATCCATCATATATTTTCCATCGCACTGCGAAATGATAGCCCTATACCTATCCTTATCGTTTTCAGAAAGTGTCTCACTACGCTCCAAAAACCTGAATCTTTCTGCTTCCTTCCCAATGAGCTCAGTAATCATGTATCTTGCATCATCAAAGGAGCTCCCTTCAACACCCTTCAATGACAAGAAAATAACCGGGTACTTTCCCATATACTCATCACACAGCTCTTTATTACCTGAAATATATAAGCCATCAAATAAAGCTTTATCTGTGCCAATATCAAAAAACTCTTAAACATGCTCATATTAAGAGTTTTTCCAAAGCGGCGCGGACGTGTAAAAAGCGTCACCTCACTCCAGTTTAATAAAAGCTGCTCAATAAGCCTTGTCTTATCCACATAATAAAAATGCGATTCTCGCAATTTCCTAAAATCATCAATTCCAACCGGTAACTTCAAAGTATTTGCCATAAAAGCCTCCACAAAATAATCCGCTATACTTAGCTATAGTATAGCGGATTAACAGCCAAAATACAATCTAAGATTGTGGTAGCTTATTCTGCCTTTTCAACAGATATTATCTTTCCCTCAAACGGATCCACCTCTGAAATAGTTCCGGTGTATTTTACAGTCACCTTGTCTCCGCTTGCGACACTCTCAAGTCCGTCCGGCTTTTCATCGAAGGTAAAGCTGTATGGTGTATCCTTATCATCTGTCACTACAAACATGAAATCCTTTATGTCATCGATTGTTCCGGTAAGCTCCTTCTCTTCCTGTGAGCCCTTATCACCTTCAGCCTGAGTCTCAGCCTGCTTTGCATTTTCGGTGCCTGCTGCCTTATCCTGCTTTGTATCGCTCTGTCCGCAGCCTGCAATCAAGCCGGCGCAAAGCATAGCTCCTATTACAATTGTAATCAGTTTTTTCTTCATTATGATATACCTCTTTCTTTATTTATAAGCACTACTATGAGTACGTTTTCTAAAGAGTACTCTCCTATCAGCCTAAAGTAAATAGAATACATAAAATATTAAAGAAATCTTACGAATTACTGCTTTTTTGAGCCTCTTGCGAGCCTTGCAGGATACCATTTTTCAAACCATCCGGTAAAATGCCCATCAATACAGGCATCAGATTGTTTACGACAATAAGTGCAGTTCCAATGCCTGCCTTTTTCAGCAGAAAGGTCCATACAGCCGTCAACACGTATAATACTCCCCATGCTGCCGCAAGGATATAATTCGTTTTCATAAAAAGAGGATTTTTATATGCGGCTTCACCACCATAATTGTACTTCACATATGCTGCGCATAGGGGCTCCTTTGTCATACATGAAACCAGCCAGAACAGTCCAAACACCAGGTATCCGATATCTGTTGCTCTGTCACCTGCTCCGGTCAGGCTTGCTATCGCAGAAAGTATGGCAACAGCCACAATTGAAAGCTGATCCCATATTACAAATTTGTGTTTTCTCATTATAAAAGGCATAGCGGCCGCCACCAAAAGAGCAATCACAGACCCTTTTTCTGTATTGACAGAAACTGCTATCCAAAACGTAATCCATGGTATGAGCATTGTCATCATGGAAGGATTTTTCTGCACCTCCACACCTTGTGATGTTTTTTCTGCCTCTTTGACTGCCGATGTACTTCCAAAAAATTTATCCCAGTTTACCATCAAGGAAAAATCACCTGTCACCGTATACATCTGCTTTCCCAAAGCCTCTGCGCCACCTATCTCGCCTCGGGAAATGGCTGACCATACTGTAAAAGGCGTATCTATGCGGGTAGTCGGAGTAAGGCTTTGATCTGTAAGCACCTCACTACCTTTATCATCAAGCTTTATTTGGTATGTATGCTTCAAATCGGTATAGCATATCTCAAGCACGCGTTCCTTTCCATCATAGGCATCCTTATTGTATAATGCAGCCATCTGTCTGGTGAAAACAAGGTCATCCGCTTCCTTTTCCTCCTGTTGTCCTGCTGATTCCCCAGCTGGCATCCGCCATACTTTCAAATACATCCCTTGGATATAAAAGAGTATGGAGAGCCACTTCTGTTTTTTCAGATATTTTTCCTGTGATGGCATATTCTGCCCCGGCACTTTTTACCGTAGCCAGATATTCATCAGTCCTCTTTGACAGCTCTTTTACACGAAACAGCTCACCCTGACCACAAAATATGGTTGTATAATGCCCTTTTCCAAGGAAATGGTCAAACATCCGAAGTACACTGTCATAATTTCCCTCTGCAGAATAAAAGCCACAGGTAGAGATTAGCACATGCCTTTTGCCTTCCATGTCATATCTGCAATCATGGCTGCCGCTTCCGTATCCGTCATCCTTCGTACTCATAAACGGCAGCTCATGGGAAGCTGCCTGTCAATCACATTCTTTAGTATTCCCGGCACACTAAAATAGTACAGAGGAAACGACCACACAACAATATCCGCTTCAAACATTTTCCCAATAACAGTCTGCATATCGTCATTTATGCAGCACACCCCCGGTGTCTTCTGCCAGCATGCAAAGCAGCCCTTACACGCTCCTACATTCATTGAGGCTACATGCATTTCATCAATGGATATAGCTTTATTTTTGCTCTTATATCCTTCTTTGAAGCCTTCTATAAAGCTGTTTGCAAGCCTTAACGAATTGCTTCGTTTGCCTTTTGGACTTCCGTTAATCAGAAGTATGTTCATGCTTTATGCCCTCCTGTAAGTATATAGTTAATTTTAGTATAGCGGATTGACAGGCAAAAACAATTAAAGTTTAGACTTAGAAACAATACCATAATTATACATTCAAAATACATTCAAATTCTTAAATATGCCTTGTAATTAAAGTACTAGCATAGTAGAATATACCTATATTATTACGAATCAGGAGAATTCATATGGGTTACGATGAAAAAATTTTTAAAGCAAAGGCGAATATCAAGGCCCGCAGATTATGGCTTGTTTTTGCTATATTGCTGACCGCAAATTATGGAACCGACACAGCAAATGGTGCTTATTCTGTCAGTAATTATATCATTTTTGTTATTTTATGCTGGCTGCCTTTCGTGTGTGGTGACATACTTCTAAAAAGGAAGGGGAAGGATAATGATCATTACAGGCTTACATTTGTCATCGGATATGGTATTTTTTACGTATTTCTTTTGTGTACGACAACCTCACCGATTGCATTCACCTACATTCTTCCGATAATCAGCCTTATTGTAATATTTAAGGATGAAAAATTCATGATTTACTGCGCTGTTGCAAATATGCTAAGCCTTATTGCAAGTATTGCATTTCACATATTTGTGCTTGGTCAGAACACTGCTATAGATCATAAAACTTCAGCTTCAGATAGCATGTCTTTTGCTTTGTTACATAGGCTATATCATGTCGGTGCGCCACCTGACTGAGTCCGATGCTGCACTCACAGAGAGCATAAAGTCTGATTTAAACCGTGTTGTCACGACAGTTGAGCAGGTTAAAACTGCCAGCAACACCATAATGGACGGTATAACAGTGGTCCGTGAGCTTGCTTCTGAAAACAAGCACGGCTCAGATGTTGTCGTTGAGAGAATGAATGAGCTTACCGGAAATAATGAGCAACTTCAGTCCCACACTGCTTCTTCCCAGGAAATGACTACCGATATAAGCTCACAGGTTGAAAATGTTGCAGCCATGATAAACGATATGGTTTCCCTGACAGCCGAATCAGGCAAGCATGCCAAGGTCAGCTCTGAGGACCTTGAAGGTCTTGCCCAGACAGCAAAAACTATGTCGGAGCTTTCTACAGAGGTTGAAAACATCCTGACTACATTCAGAGATGAATTTGAGATGGTTAAAAATGAAACCGGAACAATTGATAATATTTCAAACCAGACAAACCTCCTCGCTCTTAACGCTTCTATCGAGGCTGCACGTGCAGGTGAATCAGGTAAGGGATTTGCTGTTGTTGCTGAACAGATCCGTACTTTAAGCACTGAGACGAGAAATTCATCCGGTCAGATCAGTGAGGCTCTCTCACGGCTTGACGAGATTTCCGGAAAGATGACCTCATCCATTGAAGAAACGCTCCGCCTCATCCAGCTCACTCTTGAAAAGGTAATGCAGACCGGTGAAAATGTAGAGAAGATCACAAAGGATTCCAATAAGCTCGGAAGCCATATCCATGAAATCGATGCCGCAATGCAGGAGGTTGAAGCATCTAACCAGCAGCTTGTCGACAATATGGAAAAGGTATCTGACATCGTAGAAACCATGACCTCATGTATCGATGCATCTGACGCGATAAGCCGCAAGATGCTCAGTAAATATGATGAAAGCGCAACAAATATCAATAATATCGAGACTGTTATCCAATCTCTCATGCACGAGCTCGGAGTTGGTGGATTTATGGGACTTGATGATATCCGCCCGGGTATGAAGGCCAAAGTGATCCTGACAGATGTACAGACCGGCAACGAATTCCATTGCGAAGTAAAGGCTGTTGACGAAAACGGTCTTAAGCTTGTATCAGGCGGCTTATCTGTAGACTCATCCAGACCTTGCAATCTGTATGTTACAGTTGGCAATGTAATGTACTGCTGGAAGGATCTCACAATCACAGATGACCTTGTGATAACAGTCAATACACAGCCTGAAATCTTGAACCGTAGGAAATACCCTCGCATGGATTTATCAAACAATTGCACTATCAAGCTTAAAGGAACCGACACTACATTCAAAGGAACTCTTGACAATATAAGTGCAAACGGCTTTGCATTTTTGACAAAGGATCCTTATTTCGTGAATCATAAAGGAGCGAAGGTTACTATCTCGATAGAGGACTTTGCTCTTGCTGATCACTCAGTATTGGATGGATATGTAATCCGCTGCTCAAATAATGACGGAACATATATCGTCGGCTGCCAGATGCCTGAGGATAATTATTATATCCAGACATATGTCGATGAGCAGCTTCGTGCTCACTCATAAAAATAAAAGCTATGAAAGCCTTTAACCGGGCTCTCATAGCTTTTTATTGATAATCTTCTATATCCTATTATCTTCTATCTATTATCTTCTATCTGCATGATGTTTTTCCTTCTCTGCATACATCCGGCTGTCTGCTATCTTTAGCAGGCTCTCAACCGTGTCAGCATCGGACGGATAAAGTACATATCCACAGCTTACTCCGATTTTTATTTTATGACCATGTATGTTATATGGATTGCATATAACTCTTTGAAGCCTCTCTATGCCCTCTAAGCAATTTTTTTCATCTGCATTTCCATCTATTATACATGCAAACTCATCGCCTCCAATACGGAATGCATAATCAGCTGTTCGTATGCTGTTTATAATGCGCTTTCCTACATTACAAAGGACCTCATCTCCGACCGGATGACCATATATATCATTGACCGGCTTGAAAAAATCAAGATCCATAAAAATCATTGCAAATGCTTTTCCTCTCTGGACTCTCATATATACATTGTAGCTGTGAATGCTGAATATTATGATACCTAGCAATGCACAGGTTATCACAATTGTACGGATGTTCTTCTTTTTTATAATCATAAATGTGTTCTCTCCATACCTTAGTACCTACATCGTATCTGTGCTTCGTTCTCTATTCATATCACATATACTTGTATTTCTGGTACTAATTATACAACATATAGTGCCTAAAATCTATACTCTCGGCGCGAAATGTAGTTTTTATGGTGTGAAATGCAGATTGGCAATAAAAAACAAGGGAAAGTACTAAATACTTCCCTTGCAAAATCTTATATATAGACTTTTAAATTAGAACCTTTGTCTATTTTGCCTGCTCTGCAATAGCAGCCTGTGCTGCAGCAAGACGAGCGATTGGTACACGGAATGGTGAACATGAAACATAGTCAAGTCCAATCTTGTGGCAGAACTCAACTGATGAAGGATCTCCACCGTGCTCTCCACAGATACCAACGTGAAGGTTAGGATTAACTGGCTTTCCAAGCTTAATAGCTGTCTCCATTAATTTACCAACACCTGTCTGGTCAAGCTTAGCAAATGGATCGTTCTCGAAAATCTTGTTGTCATAGTAAGCGTTAAGGAACTTACCTGCATCATCACGAGAGAATCCGAATGTCATCTGTGTAAGGTCGTTTGTACCGAAGCAGAAGAAATCAGCCTCTGTAGCGATCTCATCAGCTGTAAGAGCAGCTCTCGGGATCTCGATCATTGTACCTACATGGTACTTGATGTCAGCGTTTGCAGCAGCGATCTCAGCGTCAGCTGTCTCAACTACAATCTTCTTAACGAACTTAAGCTCTTTGATCTCACATACTAATGGGATCATGATCTCAGGCTCGATATCCCAGTCTGGATGAGCTTTCTTTACATTGATAGCTGCACGGATAACAGCCTTTGTCTGCATCTTAGCAATCTCAGGATATGTAACTGCAAGACGGCATCCTCTGTGACCCATCATTGGGTTGAACTCATGGAGTGACTCACAGATAGCTTTGATTTCCTCTACTGACTTATTCTTAGCCTTTGCAAGCTTCTCGATGTCAGCCTCCTCTGTAGGAACGAACTCATGAAGAGGTGGATCAAGGAAACGGATTGTTACTGGGCATCCCTCAAGAGCCTCGTATAATTTCTCGAAATCTCCCTGCTGATATGGAAGAATCTTGTTAAGAGCTGTCTCTCTCTCCTCTACTGTATCAGAGCAGATCATCTCACGGAATGCAGCGATTCTCTCTGGATCGAAGAACATATGCTCTGTACGGCAAAGTCCGATTCCCTCTGCACCAAGCTCACGAGCCTTCTTAGCATCTGCAGGAGTATCTGCATTTGTACGAACCTTAAGTCTTCTGAACTCATCAGCCCATGCCATAACACGTCCGAACTCACCAGCGATTGAAGCATCAACTGTTGGGATGATTCCAGCGTAGATGTTACCTGTTGTACCATCGATAGAAATCTCAGATCCCTCTGTGAATGTCTGTCCTGCAAGTGTGAACTTCTTGTTCTCCTCGTCCATATTGATATCACCACAACCAGATACACAGCATGTTCCCATACCACGTGCAACTACGGCTGCGTGAGATGTCATACCACCACGAACTGTAAGGATACCCTGAGCAGCTTCATTCCTGTGATGTCCTCTGGAGATGTCTCAAGACGTACAAGTACGACTTTCTCTCCTCTTTCAGCCCATGCCTCAGCATCGTCAGCTGTGAATACAACCTTACCACAAGCAGCTCCCGGAGATGCTCCAAGACCCTTTCCAAGTGGAGTTGCAGCCTTAAGTGCAGCAGCATCGAACTGTGGATGTAATAATGTATCAAGGTTACGAGGGTCGATCATTGCAACAGCCTCAGCTGGTGTCTTATGTCCCTCATCTACTAAATCGCAAGCGATCTTAAGAGCAGCTGGAGCTGTTCTCTTACCATTACGGCACTGAAGCATATAGAGCTTCTTGTTCTCAACTGTGAACTCCATATCCTGCATATCATGGTAGTGATTCTCAAGAGTCTCACAAACCTTAAGGAACTCAGCGTATGCCTCTGGGAACTCCTGCTCCATCTGAGCGATTGGCATTGGAGTACGAACACCGGCAACAACGTCCTCACCCTGTGCATTGATAAGGAACTCACCCATAAGCTTGTTCTCACCAGTTGCAGGATCACGTGTGAATGCAACACCTGTACCTGACTCGTTATTTAAGTTACCGAATACCATTGGCATTACGTTAACAGCTGTTCCCCATGAATAAGGGATATCGTTATCTCTTCTATAAACATTTGCACGTGGGTTGTCCCATGAACGGAATACAGCCTCGATAGCAAGCTTTAACTGCTCTACAGGATCTGAAGGGAAATCTGATCCTAACTGATTCTTGTACTCAGCTTGAACTGCTCTGCTAACTCTTTGAGGTCAGCTGCTGTAAGTCTACGTCAAATTTAACACCTCTGTCCTCTTTCATCTTGTCGATGAGCTGCTCGAAGTATTTCTTTCCTACTTCCATAACAACGTCTGAGAACATCTGGATGAAACGTCTGTATGAATCATATACGAAACGCTCGAATGCTGGATCTGGGTTACCAGCGATCATAGCTGCAACAACATCATCATTAAGACCAAGGTTAAGGATTGTATCCATCATACCCGGCATTGAAGCTCTGGCACCTGAACGAACAGATACGAGAAGAGGATTCTTAAGGTCACCGAATTTCTTTCCGTTAACCTCTTCCATCCATTTTACACCTTCCATAGTCTGAGCCATAATCTCATCATTGATCTTACGTCCATCCTCGTAGTACTGTGTACAAGCCTCAGTAGTGATTGTGAAGCCCTGTGGTACAGGAAGTCCAATCTCTGTCATCTCAGCGAGGTTAGCACCCTTACCACCGAGAAGATTACGCATGGTCATGTTACCCTCTTTGAAGGTATATACACTTGTTTGTCACTTTTGCAATTCCTCCTAAATTTTATTTCTGGTATGGTAAAAAAACCATCCATATACTTGATTAATGTGTGCACTCATACAAGCGCACACATTAATAATACCATAATTTCAGCAAATATCAACTAATTTTTATTATCTTTTCCCTTATGTTTCATACTATTTTTTGAACACGGACAGACTTAACATTCTTTACTATGACAAATATCATAATTGCAAGAATTGCAACTATCCCAAGCGCACCAATAGCCAGCGGAACGACCATTCCACTCTCACTAATCATGGTGGCAAGCGGTACCTGCTCATCTGCTATATCATGCTTATTGTCGTTTGCCGCCTGCGGTACCTGCTCATCTGCTATATCAGTATTTGGCTGTGCCTGCGGTGCCTGGATTCCATCCTGCGGATCATTCTGTCCGTCAGGCACTATTGTGTTTGCGGCATTTGCTCCATCTGCAGCTCCGTTATTTACCGCTCCTGCTGCATTGCCCGCTGCATTAGCTGCCCCTGCTGCATTTGCAGCTCCTGCGGCTGCCTGATTGCCGCCTGCTGCAGTATTGTCATTTGCTCCATTTCCGGCAGCAGCCATGCTTGATGCAGCCCTTGAATATACAAAGTTGAACACGTTTTCTGATGCATTTGACGACAGCTTGCCTGTCTGATTATAGCTGTCCGGAATATATCCATCTATATACAGATAAGCTATAACCGGCTCATCGCCCACATTACCATAATAGGTACGGCTTTCAGCAAGCTTATTGCCATCTGTATCCACATAGTTGACTGTATACTCAGCAAGCTCGCCCGGTATGCCGTATGCAACAACATAGTCCTGATCTCCCGATACGAGAAAAGCCGACTGTGCAACCGTATTATTGTCACGGCCGCTTAATCTGATTCCCTTTACATAGTACTTGCTGTTTTCATTAAGCGCCACACTGCCCTGTGCATCACAGCTGATGACATCTCCATATTCAAGACCTGTGACAATTATTTTGTCTCCTTTAGCAGAAACAGAAACCGAAGCCTCATTGCCTGATGCCTTGCGCACCTGCACACCACCGTTTATGCTTCCCTGACCTCCGGCTGAAAAGGAAACAGTGTATGTATATGAAAATGCCTTTGCATCTGCTGTCTGTGAGAAAACACCGGTTATGACAACAAGAGCTGCAAGAAAATATTTAAGCAATCTTTTCATTTTGCTTAGCCCCCTTTCTGTCACTTACGAAAGCCAGTATCATCAAAATAATACCAATCACAAACACTACAGCTGACGCTATTGACCAGATATCTCCGGTCTTTACTTTGCTTGTTGTAGTTGTAAATGTAGGTGGATTTGATAAAGTTGGATCTGAGTTATCCTCTACCGCAAAGTTCATCATAAGCTTTGCAAGTGTATCCTGATATATATTACCCTGACTCTCTCCGTCAAGCCCTACTAAAGCTTACGCTGCCTCCCTCTCCGGGCTCTAATGTCTTTAAATAAAAGAACTTATCCAGAGAGTTTGTAGCCTCATTGAGTCCTTTTCCGGCTGTTGTCTCCTTCTCTCCACCTACGCTGGTGCTGCTGTATATAGTGTCCTCTTTTCCATCCGGTCCTACGAAAGTAAGAATATATGAGTATCCACATTTCAGCCACAGCCTGTGTATCCTCAAGACTCTTTAATACATCATTGGACATATACCATTTCGTTGAAATACTGCTGTTATTCTTTATATCAACGGAAAATGTGACAGAATCTCCCGGCTCCATCTGTGAGACAGAGGCTGCTATTTTATTTGAATCGAACGAACTGACCATCTCCTTGCCGGTAAACTCACATGAGCCGGCTGTAGTAGTATTCTCATCTGCAAATACAGTGCCTATCGAACCAAGGATAAACAACATGCATGATAATAATGCGATAAATTTTTTCATATTGTCCTCCTTTACTCTAAGCTAAGTGCCCCGTCATCTGATATATTTACATCAACACCCCACGCACTCTTAATTGCGTCCTCTGCATTGTGTGTCTGTACTGCATCAACAGTTGCCTCCAACACAAAGCTCGCACCATCATATTCATAGGTAGTAGTGATGGTTGTAAGTCCGTTATCATCAGTCTGTGATGTCTGACCCACAATGCTGCAATATCGCCGGATATACTGATTTTGTCTGTAAAATCATTGGATGTCTGACCTTTTTTTAAAATAGAATTGTAGTAAAATACATTTCGCTCTGTAGTCTCAGCACTCTTATCCTCTGTCCAGCCATCGTTTGTAAAGTCAATCTGTATCTTTGATGGATCAAGTTTTGAAAGCTTATCACCTGTCTCCTTGTCTGCCCAGTAATGCTGCACAGTCACTCTCACATACTCATCTATCGAGCCGCTGTTTTTGACAGCAAGCTTCTCATCGTACTTTTTGTCGAGAATCAGTTTTTCATCTCCGGCATCCTTTAGCATATCTCCAAGCAGCATTCCTGTTGCCTCGCTCCAGTCATCATCCTTATGCTTATAATCACGCCAGCTCACATCATTGCCATTCTCAGTCAAGGTAACACCGATGGATTTGATGTCAATCTGAGCCAGATAATTATCACTCATATATGTAAGAGTCGCTTTTGTAGATCCAATCGTCGATGCTGCAAGCATTATCGCAGAGGATGCTACAAGTATAATTGGAAGTTTTCTCTTCATTACTCTTCGCCCTCCTCTTTATCATATTGTGCTGTCGCATCCCATTTTGCATCAGGTGCGACACACGGATTGCCATTCTCATCATATGTGACAGGAGCACACTCCTGAACCACAACTACATTGAAGCTGGTCTTTACCTTTTCACTAACTGTGATAGCTGCAACAATCGGCTCGGTTTTACCACCAACCGGCACTACCTGACTGTAATACCAGTAGCCATCATCTGAAAGGCTCCAGTTTGAGCCTGATGCCTGTATATCAAACTGGCTTGCTGCAATTACCTTTACCCTGACAAAACAGTCTGCTTTTCCTGTATTCTCAATCTCAATAGTTTTCTTCCAGTCCTTAAACTTCTCCTTGACATCAGTTGTAGGACCGATATCTACTGAGATACCGCCCTTTGCCGTAGCATAGGTTGTAAAATATGCCAGTGTCGGTTTAACTGAAACACCACAGACAATGAGTGTAGCAGCAAACACTGCACATACAAGAATACGATGATTTCTATTAAGTTTTTTACAAGACTCTGATAATTTTTTCATTAATTCTGCACCCATTCCCATCCGGTTCCGTCATACTCAAAATGGTTTACGACACCGGTACTATAAATCAATTTGTCGTTGTAATCGTTTGTGAAATCAACATCTGCGGTCTCACCGGCCACAATCTGTGTCTCTATGCTGTCTGAGGAGGTCACCTGATAACTGCCAGCGGCATATACCTCCTTTACAATCACCCTTGACCCTGCCGGAATATTGTCAATAACTACGCTCTTAGCTCCTGTACTGTCAAATCTGATTGACGCAATATCGGAAAACACCACATTGCCATCCTGTCGTAGGCCTCAACATCAAATGCAAACACCGGCTCACCGAGTGCTGTATTGTATGTCTTTAATGTCTTGTTAATCTGTAAGCTTCCCATAAGCCCGGTCTGTTCAGGCTTCAGCTCGATATCGATATCATCATATATCCATGAATCTGAGCCGCTTCCTGTCATAGCAAACTCATTATTAGGAGCCGAAACCAGATACGGCACAAATGTGTATCCAAATCTTGCCGAATTAGCCGGCTTTGCATACACCAGATACAGTCCCGTCTTAACGCCTGTGACGTTTCCCCTTCCGTTTGAAACATCTATTACCTCATCTGCTGTCAAAGAACCTTTGTCTGCAATGTCCGCAGCTGTCTTTGCCATCTTTTCCCAGTCATCTGCGGTAGTTTTACTGCTGATATCTGATATAGATTTAGCCAGCTCAGCAAACTGCTTCGTTGCAGTGTATACATCATTCTCATCTACATCTGCCACTCTGTAAAGCTCTACGGGAAAATCCACAGTGTACAGATCCTCCCATGTATCAGGGATATCAACTGTTATAGAGCATTTCTTATCAATATCAATATGCGTCCTTGCAAAAATGCTTCCACATGGCAGGGAAAACAAGACAATCGCTGCTATAACTATACTGACAGCTCTTTTTATACTATTGTGCATTTTTCCTCCTTCCTGATTCTATCTGAATCTATACAATATCGTTTTACTAAGTATCTTACAAATTATAATATAAAAAACCAGAAACAAAATGCCAAGCACTATGGCTTCATGTAACGGCTGTACCTGCTTTACATCCTCGACAACAAGTCCCTGTGCATCATTTGCAATCCTGTGACCTCTGATAAGAAGCCTGTGGGAATTCACACCATATGGTGTACATGTGATAAGAGTACAGTAATCCTGACCTTCCTCAATCTTTAAGTCATTAAGCTCATCAGGCAAAACAATCCTTATCTGATCAACCTCGTAGGTCAGTGTCTCGCCAAGCACATACAGCTTAAATGTGTCCCCCTCCGCCATCTGGTCAATATCCGTAAATAGCTTAGACGACGTAAGTCCCCTGTGTCCTGAAACAGCACAATGTGTGCTTGCTCCGCCAACCGGAAGCGATGTGCCCTCAATATGGCCAACACCTATCTGAAGTATTGTATTGTCTGTGCCGTGGTAAATCGGCAATGAGACATTGATGGACGGAATCTCAACATAGCCCATGACTCCTGTGCCAGATACATCAAGAAGACTTTCATACTCTGCTTTATCCTGATCTGACATTTCATAACGATCCTGCTTACTTAAAAGCTTCTCATTATATGCCTGTGCAGCTTTTCGCATCTCATCAAGCTTTTGCTCATCCGTGTTGTCTACCGCATCAACGTAGCTTGCAATGGCTCTGGACTGATGAAATGAATTCCAATAATCACTTACTGTCGGATATAGCAGTAAGGACAACCCTGCGATAAACACTACGCCAAAAAGAATAGTAGATAAACGTCTTTTCATAGTGCTCTCCTTACTGTTACATAAACTCTAAATAAAATCTATTATAGCTGCACAGATTTATAACCTGTGGCAGCATAATATTTAAAACTAAATAGTGCCAGTCAGATATTAATTATCTAACACGCTTCTTTGTTACAAGAACAATTCCACCACCGATAACTAAGATAGCACCAATTACGTAGATTGCTACACGTCCGGCACCACCAGTTGAAGGAAGAACTGAACCTTGTTGTTTACTACATTTGTAGATAACTCACCCTTATCAAGCTTAACACCTAAATCAATAATTGAACCAGATGCTACATCTCCTGTAAGATCTGTAAGCGTTGGATTATCACTAGACTCGTCATGCTTTGCAGAAATTGTAAATGTCTGATCCTCGATTGAGTTGTATCCGTCAGGTGTCTTTGTCTCGCGTAATACGTATGTACCATCATCTAAGCCTGTGAATCCGAATACTGTTCCCTCTGTATTAGTAGAAAGAATCTTCTTAACCTCTACAAGCTTAAGCTCCTCTTGTCCGTCAACCTTTACTTTCTTGAAAAGTGAGAACTCTGCACCTGTAAGTGGCTTATTATCTTTGTCAACCTTGTTTACAGTTAACTTGTAAGTAAATACGATAACCTTGTCTTCAGGAGTCGTACCTCTGTCTCCCTCACCACCATTGTTAGGGTTGTTAGAGAACTTAAGACTAACTTTATTTGGGTTTCCGGCTGCGCCGATTACCGCATTCTCGTTAAGCTTTGCTGTATACTCAACAACAATCTGATCTGAGTTTTTAGCGCCAAATGCTAAGATATTGTCACATGTAAATGTAAGTGTCTTAGCTGTTGCATCATAGCTAGGTGTGAAATAATCTGTAACATCCTTCTCACCTAATTTAATTACTGCATCATTGTTGTAGTCAAGTCCTTTTGAAAGAGTATCATCAAACTCGAGAGAGTATGCCTTGTAGCTTTCAATGTTGTTTGCTAATGTAGCTGTGAGCTGGAATGGAACATCATCTCCGATATCGTAATCGGCTGAATCCTGCCAATCTGTTGTCACGCCTGTTGTGTCGTTTGTATCCTTAACCTTCTTCTCTACAGAAGGAACATCTGCCTTTACATTTGCAACTACATCATCTGTAATATGAAGAATGAACTCTGTGTAAGATTCCTGACCCTGTAAAGAATTATCCTGATCTTTGATAAGGTAGTAACCTGGCTTAAGGTTGCTGATTACATTCTTTGCATCCGGATCTGTTACTGTAACTGAGCCTGATGCTGATGCTAAGTTTGCACCAATAATCTGCGCCTGCTCTTTAAGCTCTGAAGAGTTGTTACCAAAACCACCGAGTTTTTCAGCATAACTAGCAGCATCACCGCCGAGAGCAGTCTGTCCTGCTTCTGTAATGCCCTCTCCCCACTTTATGTTAGAAAGAGTTGCTTTATCTGCTGATAAATCACCAGATAAAATCTGATAAGCCTCATAAGTGTGTCCTTTGACAGCCTTGTTAAGTGTAAGACTGAATGTGTTTTGATCTGCGTTTGGTGCTGCAAATACAGTTACACTCATTGCAAGTGTAAGAATCATAGCAAGCACTAATGCAATGCTTCGTTTGATTGTTTTCATTTCGCATTCTCCTTTTTTTATAATACTTTTTGTTTTTTATAGAAAAGTGTTATTGTAGCTATCGCAATAAGCACAACTCCACTTAACATATACAACCATCTGTTACCGCTTCCACCTGTTTCAGGAAGCTTATACTCATTGAGCTTATTTGTAATCTCAATAGTACCTGAGTCAACAGCCATATTCTTTCCCGGTGCCACATTGGCATCAGTTCTGTTAATCACTGTTCCATCTGTATTCTTAAATACATAAGAAACATCATAGCCTGACATACTGTTGTTCTGATTTATTCCAACCTCTGTAACATAATACTTATAGGTTTCGCCTGTTATATGACCTATATTATCTGTCTTTTTCGTAGGAAGGTCTTTGAATTTATAAGACCAGTTTCCATCTTTATCCGGTGTCACTTCTACGGTATCACCGTATTTATCATCATTTCCTGATGAATCCACCCGATGTAACTGTAAATAAATACTTCCATCTATCTTATTTATAGGTTTGTTATTGGAATCAACCCAATTTTTTTCAACAGAAATTTCTGTTGTTGGAATAGTCTCATCACCGATATATACTATATCATAATTGTTTGCCAGACATTTTCCTGTTAAGCTGTTATTTGGAGCTGCCACAGGATATTTATCTTTATCCAGCGAACTAAAGTAGAAATATGTTTTTTCCGGTTCTTCTGGAAGAACATAGCCACTAGGAGCCTTTGTCTCAACAACATAATACTGTGTGTTATATGTCATTGAATTTTTATTAAAGACAATCTCTATCTTACCTTTATCATCGGTAACATATTTATTAACATAGACATATCCTTCTGGTGTTTTCGTAGTATCTGTACTGTTTGGATCATATTTGTAAACATCAAACTCTGCATTCGGCAATAACTTTCCGTTATTTCCCTCTTCTGTCTTATAAAGAATAAACGAATTATTCTTATATACATAAAACGAAGAATAAGATTTAGTGTACTCTAATTGAGTGTTAATATCTGTTTTACTATTATCAACACCTTCCAGTGAAACGGCATTAGATACATTAAATTTAGGTTTGAATCATTATACTCCTGTAGCAAATCACCCTTTACACTATAAGTGTATGTCAACATTATAGCTTTTCCATCAGGGACAATAGCATTTATTGTTTTGCT
>ENA-OUNI01000434-OUNI01000434.1-human-gut-metagenome-genome-assembly--contig:-NODE-434-length-19474-cov-2.142348_pt1 | contig 19474 bp, 24 predicted proteins | sample MGYA00242499_ERZ504580 | MGnify/ENA primary metagenome ERZ504580 (study PRJEB26092, sample SAMD00036315) | human gut metagenome | host: Homo sapiens | study: EMG produced TPA metagenomics assembly of... | reverse complement strand
CCGCAGGACCCGGTTTCGCCGCCATGGCCGGTGAGCCCGGAGCGGTGGAGGCGGGATTCAGACTGCGCCGCGCAGTGCCCTCGTGCCGTATCCTTCACGCGAAGAGGCGTTGGCGGGTGGTACATCTTCCTATGTGATTCCTCTGGAGGAGTGGCAGCGCGACAGTGTGCCGGAAGGAGTCCGCTATACGGCCGGTTCAAGGTCCGTTATGCGTGGGACAACCGGGCCGTCCTGCTGCGTGTGGAGGATGTCCCCTCCTCTTTCGGCATCGAGGTAAACGGCGAGGCGGCCGGATACAGTCAGGCGGGTATGGGGCGCACGGAGTTCGATATCACCGATTTCATCCGGCAGGATTACAATACGGTTTCGGTCATCGTCTGCGAGGCTCCGGCGGCCCGCCGTATCGGCGAAGGGCGCGGCCGCGATGCGGAAAGCTGGAGGGGGAGGGCTTGGGTGTTGTCGCAGCCCTCGGTACGGATACACGACCTGTTTGCCGAGACTTCGGTGGACGGCGGTTACGGTTATGTGGCGCTCGATATCGTCATGCAGAGTATCCTGTTGAATCCCAAGGAGTATACCGTCTGTTATGAGTTGCTTGACCCGAAGGGCGAGGTCGTGGCCATGTCGCAGAAAGACATCGTTACCGGTATGCTGAGCCGGGATACCGTACGCTTTACGGTACAGATACCCGACCCGCTCGTGTGGAACCATGAAACTCCGAATCTCTATACACTGCTGGTACGCAGCCGGAACGAAGGCCGGTTCGTGGAGAACGCGGCTGTTCGGGTAGGATTCCGGACGCCGGGAACGTCTGACGGAGTATTCTTAATCGACGGACTGCCTGTCGGTTTGTATGCCGTACGTTATGCGATGGGCGGCGACGAAGGGGCCGCGGCAACCGAGCTTGCACGCTTCAAGGCGGAGGGGTATAACTGCATCGTTGCAGACGGAACTCCCCAGCCGGACTGTTTCTATGCGCTTTGCGACAGTCTGGGGCTGTACGTGTGCGATGCGGCGGATATCAATACGAGTCGGGAACCGGCCCGTATCACCGTGGGCGGCAATCCGAGCAACGCTCCCGAATGGAAAGATGCCTACATCGACCGGATACACCGCATGTATTACGCTTCGCACCTTCATCCGTCGGTGGTGATGTATGCTCCTGCGCACGATTCGCGCAACGGATACTGTCTGTACGAAAGTTATGTGGAGCTCAAGCGGCTGGCTCCCGGTGTCCCCGTTTTCTACGACGGGGCCGGGGGGGAGTGGAACAGCGACATGGATGCCGCGGCCCTTTTCCGGCATCCTGATGCTGTACGGCCTGCGGGCCGTCTCTCGGTAACGATGGAGAGGGACGGTTCGGACGAGGTGGTCGTGGCCAACAACATGGAGCTGACATCGGCCCGGGGAACCTACCGGGTGGTGCTGAAGTCGGGGGTTAAGAGCCTTTGGACGGCCTCCGGCGAGTTCAGGCTCATGGGAGGCGGGGCGCTTCATATTCCCGTGCCCGTTCCTGAGGGTGTGCGCAGGGGCAGCGTGCAGGTAGAGGTGCATCTCCTGAAGGATATCTCGTCGCAGGGTGCCGGCCAAGGCGGCAAAGTGTCGGATATGTACGACGTCCTGAAGATGAAATTCCCGTTGTGACGCCGCCGGCCCGTGTGCCGGTTGCGGTTGCGCTGTTTCCCGAAAACGGAGAGCCCTCTCCGTTGTGTCGTCGTCTCCTGTCGCCGCTGTCCGTATCCCTGCGGAATCGGGCGGCGGTTCGGTCATTCGTGAAAAACCTTCTTGTTCTGTATTCCGCGGCCCGGTGCCGTGCCGAACGCATTGTCGGGGATGCTGAACTCCTTGTCGGCGAAGAGTGCTGCAAGTCCCGATACCTGCTTGAGCCGCAGCAGCTCGTCGCGGTCCATTCCGATGTTCTTCATTATCCAGGCGTCCGACATGCCGGCCTGTTTCAGTTCCGCGACGATGTTGGTCATGAGCTCTATCGAGTGCGTCCCACGGGCTGTTGTGGCGGATGGTCGAGGCCATGCGGTTGGAGAGGTCCTTGTCTATCACAACCACCGGAAGCATCCCCTCTTCCCGTTCGTATATCCGGTCGGAGGTCTTCATCACCATGTAGCGGTGGTAGCCGTCCACGAGTTCGTAGATGTCGTGTTCGCGGTCGTAGTAACATACGCACGGCGAGGTGTAGCCGTCCTCCCAGATGGAGAGTTCGAGGAGCTTCATTTCGGGCGGTGCCACCACGTTGGGATTGTAGGCATTGGCGCGTATCTTCGATACGGGTACGGGGATGACGTCGTAAACGGGGCTTTTGTATCTGTTCATCGGTTTCAAGAGAAGATTTTGTTGTAATATTCCATTATCCGCCGCCTGTCGTCCGTCTCCTTCTTGGTCAGCGAGAAGCCCATGTATTTGCAGGCGTGGTCGTTTTTCAGGATGCATACGCACATGCGCTTGAAAGTGGGCAGGTCTTTGAATCCGGGAATGTCGATGTCGTCCAGATACTCCATCCGGACAGGTTTCTTGTCGGTGTTGTAGCTGGAACGTTCTCCCACTTCTATCTTGATGCCCATGGCCTTCAGCTTCTCGATGGTCTCGTCGGGCAGTACGCCTCCGCGCGTGCGCCAGAAGTTGATGCTGACCGAAAGTTTGCGCAGGTAGTTGTTGCGCGTCTTGGCCGGCAGGGTGGAGAGCAGGAAATACATGTAACTCTCCACGTATGGCCCGGCCGGCAGTTTGGCCCGATAACGGGCCACGGCGCTGCTCGAACCGTAGATGCCGGTGAAGTTCACGCCGTTCACACGGCATATCATCTTGCCCCAGGTGTCGGGATCGATGGCGCGGTAGAGTGCCAGATTCTCCTGGGCGGCCGAGATGAAGGGGCTCGCCACGCGCTGCTTCTCGAGCGGTACGCCCGCCTGGTAGAAGAGGTCGTAGAGCCGGTTGTAGTCCCAGCCGAACCGGCCGTTCGCCGTCCAGATGTCGGTCGTGAGCCAGTCGTACAGGATGTAGGCGTTGTAGATGTCGGGGCTGTTGCGGCAGGTCCAGACCAGGTTCCGGTACTGCGACGTGCGTTTTCCCGCGTATATCGTGCGCCATCTGTTGTAGCTCTCCTGCGTTCGTATGCCGACCAGACAGCAGGTACGGTTCGCCCCCTTGTGCCTGTGGTACCACTGCGCGAACAGCAGCTGGAATTCGTAGTCCCACATATCTTTCGAGTAGAAAGGGAAGTCTTGTGCCGTGTAGCACTCCGCCGGCATTTCGCGTACCCACAGTTCGCGTTTCTCCTCCTCCCACGGCCGCCAGTAGGTCTGGTACATGGAGGTGCATGTGGTCACTTTGAAGGGGACGCAGACGCGATAGATTTCCAGCAGGTCTTTGTTGGCAGCGAATACGCGGTCGATATAGCGGGTGGTCTCCTCGTACTGTACCTCATAGTCCATGTGGAATACGCCGAGTTTCCGGGCTATGTGGTGGCGGCGCATGTAGTCGATGCACAGATTGAGCATCACGGCGCTGTCCTTGCCTCCGGAGAATGAAACATATACGTTGTCGAATTCATTGAATATGGTATCGATACGCTCTAAGGTCAGTTCATAAACGTTTTTTCTGGTCATCTTCGTTGTATATCATTTTCACGTATTTTTCCCATTCGAACATTACCGAAAACCCGCAGCGCCTGAAGGCTGGATGTGTTTGTTCTGGGTGACGGATATGATAGCGAAGTCTTTTTTGAACTCTTGTATCAGTTGTGTCAGCATCAGGCACAATACCTCTTCGTCGTCTTCGGCGGCATAGTAGTTGTTTATCGTCGCCTTCCTGTTTCTGAGCACCACGGGGATGAATCCGAGGGTGCGGCCTTCGTCGTCGCAGGCGAGAACCAGATGTGTTCCGAGGATGTCTTGAACGGATAGTTGTTGTTGCTCGCGAGGACTTCCCGGTTCATTACCAGATGCGCTACGCGCCGGTACAGTTCGGTATCTTCGCCGTTTAACTTTACGATGTTCATGAACGTCATTAATGTTTAATTATCAAATTTAACGTTTTTGAGGGTCGTTAATTTTCTTAATTCCGTTTTGGGACTATATAAGTGAATTATGGTCCTGATTTTACCGTTTTTTTTCGTATTTGGCATCTCGTTTTACGTGAAAAGAACTGTTCGTTTTGTGTTTGTGGCGTATCGTATTATGATTTTGCGATAAATGCGTTAATAGTGTTCATGTAATTGTAGAAATGAACGGTTTTATGTGGTGTTTATCGGGCTTTTTGTGTTATTGTGCTGCCGGGCTACAGACTGTCAGGCCGGGTCGGAAAAGGTTCATTAATTGCCTTTTATACAGCAGAAACGGAGAAGTGCGCAGGGATACCGGATTTCTTTTGCAGTGTGCGCGGATACGCTATGCCGGCGGCTTGTTTTGTTGCGATATTTGCCTGTAAAGCGTATTTTGGTGATGATGATAAGGCCACGGTTCGTGGCTGCGTATCGCATATGGGTGTCGAGAGGATTTTATAGGATATGAGATACGGGTTGGCGAGCGTATTTGCAGAGACGGCAGGAATCCGACTGCGAAGAGGGCGGGATGCAAAAAGCGCAGGACCGCATGGTCCTGCGCTTTTCCGTATTCCGGCGGACGGTTACCACAACTCCCGTGCGGGAATGTGCACCACTTTGCCGTCGCGGATGACGACCAACGTTCCGTCCTCTTTTTTCGTCTTCTCTATCAGACGTTTGCGGGCCAATTGGATGCCAGCCTCGATTTTTTTCTGCATTTGTTTGATTTCGACCTCACTCATAAGTTACAATCGATTTATAGGATAACGTATCTTCGACGGTCAATGTTGCCGAGAGGCCGCCCGAAGCAATCATCTTCACCTGCGTGTCTGCCGAACTGTTGTCGTAAATGGCCCAGTAGTCGCAGATGGGGGCGTAAAGGGCGGTCAGGTTTTGAGTCCCATCCGGTAGCGGCGGCAGATGACTTCGCGGGGAATGTCTGTCCGCCTTCCCGGACACGGGTGGCTACGCGTTCGACGGCCTGTTGGGGTGTCGGCAGCCAGAAGTAGAGCAGCGTCACGAAGTAGCCTTTGGCATGGGCCTGTTCGATGAATCGTACGTAAGAACGGGTGGCCAGCGTGGTTTCAAATGCGAAGTCGGTTCCTTCCGACAGCAGGTCGTCCATGCGCTGGAGCATCAGCCTGCCTGCTTCAATCGCCACGCTGCCGGGGTTGAACGGCGAGAGTCCCCTGCTATCTCGTCGGCATTGACGAATTCGCGACAGCCGAGCATCTCCGGCAATACGGTGTAGGACGCGGTGGTTTTTCCCGCGCCGTTGCATCCGGCTATGATGTAGAGATGAGCATATCGTCGGAGCAAAGATAGGGATTGCCGCGGGTTTTCCAAAACGAGGCCTGTCCGAAGCTGCTGCGGAGCCGGACGCCGAAAAGCGTCCGGTCTGCCGGCGGGTGCCGAAAGGCTTTGGTCTGCCGGCGGAGGCGGATTGTTGAAAACTATGTGAAAACTTCCCCGGCGAGGCGGGGTTTTCGGAACGGCATTGGCTAATTTTGTTCCCGACACCAGGTTCCCCGTGCCGCCCGTCGGGTGCGGCCGGGGATGAAAAGGGAATCCTGTGAGAATCAGGAGCTATCCCCGTAGCTGTAAGTTCCGTGCACACCGTATGCCCGCTGGCGGGAGAGTCCCGCAGAGCCGGTATGCGGCAGGTGCGAAGGGTGAGCATCCTTTGCCACTGGCCCGAAGCCGGGAAGGCGCAAACCCGGAACGAGCCAGAAGACCTGCCCGGTGCCGTATTAACGTAGCTTTCGGGCGAAAGGCTGTCGGACAGGGGGCATGGATGCCGCCGTCTTATTCAATTTCCCGGAGTTACCATTTCTAATCTCTTAACATCTAAGAAGATGAATGGACAGACTCAGTTTACGAAAATCGTAAAGCGCAACGGCGACGTTGCAGAATTCAGGCCGGAAAAATCGAACAGGCCATTTCAAGGCCATGAGGCCGCGGCCGTCCCGACCGTGCCGCGGCACGCCGGCTGGCCGGTGAGGTCATCGCGGAGCTCGCTGCCGGAGGGGAGCGTATCCCGCATGTGGAACGGGTGCAGGATGCGGTGGGAGAAGCCATCTACCGCAGCGGCGATTTCGACCTGCTCAAGACCTATATGCTCTACCGCAAGAAGCACGAGGAAATCAGACAGAGCAAGGAGCTGTTCTCGAACCTCGACGTCATCGACGATTATCTCGGACTGGACGACTGGCGGGTGAAGGAGAGCGCCAACTCCTCCTATTCGCTCCAGGGCTCAACCAGCATATATCGACGAGCATCACTTCGCAGTACTGGCTCGGCAAACTCTATACGGAAGAGATAGCCCAGGCCCATCGTTCCGGTGCGCTGCACATTCACGACCTCGGCTTTCTGAGTGTTTACTGCGTGGGCTGGGACCTGCGCGACCTGCTTCTGGTAGGCTTCAAGGGGGTGGAAGGTAAGGCGCAGAGCGCACCCGCCCGCCATTTGCGTACCGCCCTCGGACAAATCGTGAATTTCTTCTATACCATGCAGGGCGAAGCTGCCGGAGCGCAGGCTTTCTCGAACTTCGATACTTTCCTTGCGCCGTATGTACGTTACGACAACCTCGACTATGCGCAGGTGAAGCAGTGTCTGCAGGAGTTCCTCTTCAACCTGAACGTGCCGACGAGGGTGGGTTTCCAGACTCCGTTCACGAATATCACCATGGACCTCGTGGTACCGGATTTCCTGAAGAACGAACGGGTGGTGCATGCCGGGCGCGTGCTCGAAGATGCCGTTTACGGCGATTTCCAGCCGGAGATGATGTTGCTGAACAAGGCCTTCGCCGAGGTGATGTATGAAGGGGATGCGGCCGGAAGTCTCTTCTCTTTCCCGATACCTACCTATAACATAACGCCCGATTCGACTGGGAGAATCCCGACTACGACGGCATTTGGAAATGACGGCCAAGTACGGTATCCCCTATTCTCCAATTTTGTCAATTCCGATATGAAACCCGACGACCGTGCGCAGCATGTGCTGCCGCCTGCGGCTCGACAAGCGCGAGTTGATGAAACGCGGCGGCGGGCTTTTCGCGGCCAATCCGCTGACGGGTTCGGTCGGTGTGGTGACCATCAATATGCCGCGTCTCGGTTACGAGGCCCCTTCGGAAGAGCTCTTTTTCCAGCGGCTCCGTCACCTGATGGAGATAGCCCGCGACAGTCTCGAAGTGAAGCGCAAGGTGATAGAGGGATATACCGAGAAGGGGCTCTATCCCTATTCGAAATTCTACCTGCGGCAGGTGCACGACCGCTACGGCTGCTTCTGGAAAAACCATTTCTCCACCATCGGCATCAACGGCATGAACGAATGCTGCCTGAATTTTCTCGGCGTGTCGATAGCACCGAGGAGGGGAGTGCCTTCAGCCGCAAGGTGATGACCTTCATGCGCGAAGTGATGGCGGAGTTTCAGGAGGAGACAGGCAATATCTACAATCTCGAAGCTACTCCGGCCGAGAGTACGGCCTACCGGTTCGCGCGTATCGATACGCAACGTTATCCGGATATCATCACCGCCAACCAGCAGGCACGGACGGAGCGCGGGGCGAAGCCTACTATACCAACTCCACGCACCTTCCGGTCGGGTACTCGGACGACATATATGAGGTGCTTGAAAAGCAGGACCCGTTGCAGACACTTTATACGGGCGGTACGGTGCTCCATATCTTTACCGGGGAACACGAGATGTCGCCCGAATCGGCCAAACGGCTCGTGCGTAAGGTGACGGGCGGATTCCGGCTCCCTTACATCACCATCTCGCCTTCGTTCAGCGTCTGCCCGCAGGACGGCTATCTGTCGGGCGAGCATTTTACCTGTCCCAAGTGCGGACGCAGTGCCGAGGTCTACAGCCGCATCGTGGGCTACATGCGTCCGGTGAGCCAGTGGAACGAGGGCAAGCGCGAAGAGTTTCGCGACCGACGGCTTTTCGACCGGATGATTACGGGGCAGGAGGGCGTGTCGCATCCGGCTTCCTGCTGCTGGAAGGAACCTGCGGCGTCCGAAGCGGTATGAGCGGTATGGAGAAGGAGCGCATACGCATCGGGGGGCTGGTGAAACAGAGCCTCGTGGATTGGGACGGCGTGCTGTCGGCGGTGGTCTTTACCAAGGGATGCAACTTCCGCTGCGGCTATTGTCACAATCGGCGCTGGTGGTGCCGGCGCTGATGCGGGAGCGGCCCGATGTGGCGGAGAGCGAGGTGTTCGACTATCTCGCACGCCGCCGCGGCTGGCTCGATGGGGTGGTGGTTACGGGCGGCGAGCCTACGCTGCACGCCGGACTCCCCGCTTTTCTGGAGAGGGTGAAGGCGTTGGGCTATCGTGTGAAGCTCGATACGAACGGTACCAATCCCGAAATGCTCCGGCAACTGATTGCCTCCGGAGCGGTGGATTTCGTGGCGATGGATATCAAGCATTTTCCGGACGCGGAACATTACGGAGCCGTGACGCCGCTGTCGCAGGCGATGATGGACAACGTTCTGCGCTCCATCGGGATTCTCCGGCGCGGTGGCACGGAGTACGAGCTGCGTACCACGCTTCTGCCCGGTATCCATACCCCGCCGGTACGGGAGACGCTGCGGAGAATGTTCGCCGACTGTCGGTATGTGTTCCATGAATTTCGGAATACGGGGCCGGACGGACTGGTCGCCGATTATCCGGAGGCGTAAAGATTTGTGCCGGTTTTGGAACGGGCGGATGACGAAACCGCGGCAGAAATGCCGCGGTTTTTGCGTCTTTGGAGTGCCTCTTGTTTTTCTTCTTTTGCTCCGGCGCGCGTGAGTTTGCGGATTATCCGCTGCCTTTCGGGGGCGGGCCGTCGGCTTCGGTGTTGCGTTTCCGCACATACCGGGTTCTCAGTAGCACTCCCGCAGAGAGCTGCGGAATGTCAGGCTGCATTCATGCCTCTGTTTGCAGGCGTTTCGTTGCAGGGAACCGCTGCCGCCGAGAGCGGTAAGGCAAGATGACGGTGCCGGGTATCGCTTCGGTGGCGGAGCATTCCGCAGCTTTCGCAAAATTTCCGTTCCGTATCGTCCGTTATTATAGTGTGAGAGTGATAGCGCGGTGCGATGCCGTGATTTCCGGAACCTGGCGGCAGATGGCTTGTTCCGGCTTTTGACGGCACGATGCTGCCGTATGGAAAGCGAGAGTTTTTCATGGATTTGTTTTAGAAAAGGTACGGCAGGCATTCTGCCGTCGGGGCGGAGTATGCATGACGGCTAGGGGAAGGTATGCCGGAAGAAGCGGTATGCGGAGGAGAGAGTGTCCCTCCGGTCCTGGGCGGAAGAGTTGACCGGGCCCCGGCCGTCGCTTTCAGGTCGGGGGTGGGGAGTGTCCGGCTATCGGTGCCGGAAAACGGTATACGAATTTGTGAAAAGGAAATTTTCCAGTCGTTTTATGGTATGTAATTTTTTCCTATTTTTGTCGGTAGTGTAGGGTAAAGTCATTCACAATCTGTTAATTGGCTGTTAATAGCTGATGCCCGAATAAACGTATTGTTTGCAGTGCTTAAATCGGAAATTCTTAATCGGATAATGTCGCATTACGGCCTTAGGAACAAGACCGAACTCGCTTCGTTTCTCGGGTGAGTCCTCAGACCGTTTCCAATTGGTACAGCCGTAATTCCATCGATTACGATTTGGTTTTCGAAAAGTGCGCCGGATTGGATTTCAACTGGCTGGTAACGGGAAATGCTTCTGTGTATGGGCATCGTATTGGAAATGTTTCTGTTGCGAGCGATGTGGAAGGGGCTTACGATGTCCCCGTCGCTTCCATGTTGCCTGTCGGCATGACAGGAGGGAGCTGTCCGGTAGGTGACGGCGCAGTGTTGCGGAGCGGCGGCATGCCTGCGGTGCTCTCCTCGGACGGCGAATGTATTGCCTGTGTGGCGGACGGTGCAATGCCCGACGAATTCCGTAGCGGCGATGTGCTGGTCGGTAAACGTATCGTTGATTTCGGTGCGGTGGATACCGACGGTCTTACACCGTATGTTTTTGCCCTTCGAAGCGGCGGACTCATGGTGCGGAGGGTAATTGCCGATAAAAATTTCCCGGAGAAGCTGCTTCTTGTCGCGGGCAGTCCCGACCGGCGGCAGTTCCCGGATATAGTCGTGAAACGCGCTGACCTGTGCGGTGTTTGGGACGTTAAGTTCACACTGGTCTCCTATGGAAGTGGCGGCGGGAATATCGGCGAACGCTGTCGGAACTGGAGCGAAGAATGGACGAACTGACGAAACGGATAGATGATGCCGCCTCCGCCGGCGGTGCCGGTCGTTGAGGTCTGTTGTCTTTTTTCGCGTTTTCTGTTTGCTTCGTATTGTCCAGAAAGGACGGGATGTCTTTCCCGACCCTATGCATTTCTTGTAGGTAAATCCAGTGCGGAGAGGACAAATCCATCCTCTGCAGCATAAACACGACGGACAATACCTTACGGTATTGTCCGTCGTTTCGTAGCGAGTCCGAGACTTGAACTCGGGACCTCATGATTATGAATCATGCGCTCTAACCAGCTGAGCTAACTCGCCGTAAAAGCAGGACAAAAGTAGTGAATATTTTGTTTCCTGCAAATATGCCGTGCTTTTTTTCTCGTTCTTCCGTGCCTTATTTCTTCGGGTCGTGCGGCGTTTGGCAGAGATTGCGCTGCGGCAGCGGAAGTCTTGCCTTGCGGCGGAGCGTATCTCCGCTCATGCGCGGCAGCGGCCGCATTGATTAGAAGGCGAGGAAGAATTCGGCGATGAACTTGTTGTGGAAAGCGGGGTTGGCCTCTATCGCGGCCGGCCGTCGGTCGATGAGATAGTGTTCGTAGTTGAGCCTCAGTTCACACTGCAACAACTTTTTTGCAAATCCTATCGTGAGGCCGCCCGTTATTCGCTGGGCGTTCAGGTGCAGGATGTCGGATTGGTCGAGCAGGGCGATGTTGCGGCCGTAGTCCCAGCGTATCATCGGAGCGATGAATTTCACGGGCCCCCATTGCCGGACGGGTTGGCGGTAGATGGCGTGAACGGCCGCCAAGTCCAGCCGGTCGGTGCCGCTGGCGGTTCCCAGCCAGCGGCTGGCGTATTCGCCTTCTATTATCCATCGCTCTTTCATGTAGCGGAGTTCCCCGCCCGCCATCGTGATGTCGTTCCCGAGCGGCGTTTTGCCCGTGTAGTAGTTTCCCGCGATACCGAAACCGTCCACCACCTGGCCCGGGTCTATCCACAGCCGTGCGACGAAGTTTACGTTCCGGTGCCATGCCATGTTGTTGATGCCGTAGCCATTGACAAGACCGGCGAGGATGCCTACCGGAAACTGCTCCGTTCCTTTGTACGTGAACAGGATGCCGATGTCCCGCGCGCCGAGGTTACCTGCCGCAGCGGAGATTTTGTCGTTCCGTTCCGTATAGTAACTGCTACGTAGGTGGTGAGGAAAGAGCTGCTCGCAAAGTAGTTCTTACCGGGGCCACGGCTCAGTTCCGTACCGAAGTGGTAAAGCTGCTGACCGAGCGAGACCTCGAAGGCTCCGGAGGCGAACGCTACGTAGGTGTCGAGGATACTCAGCTTTCCTTCGGAGTTGAGGTCGGCCTGGAACTGATAGCGGAAGAGTCCTGCCGTACCGCCGGCCTCTCCTTTCACGCCGAGGCGTGCGTTGTTGATGTTGAACCGCAGGTCGCCCGTCTGCGTATCGGTTTCGAAGCGGGTTTCAGTACCCCGAAAAGTTTCGGGGTGAACGGTTTGGCCTCCTGTGCCATGGCCTTTGCCGGAGCGCACAGCAGCAATACCGCTGCGGCCGTGCGTATCGTTGCGCGTATGTTGTAAGGTCTTTTCATAGCGGGCGCAAATATAGATACCCGTACCGGATTTAGCAAGGCAATTCCGGCCGGATTTGCGGGGCCGCCTGCGTCGTACCCGCTGTCTGCGTCCGGTCGATATTTCCGGAGGCAGGGGGAAGGGGGGGCCGTAACGAACGCAAATTCCCCGCGCTGTCACAGCGCGGGGAATGTCGGTATTACCTTGTATAATATAGAAACCGTTAGCGGTTCCGGCCCTCCTCGGCGGTCTCCTTCTTCAGCAGGTCGCGTATCTCGGTGAGCAGTTTCTCCTCTGCGGTAGGTGCGGGCGGAGCGGCAGGGGCCGGCTTGTCCGCCTGTTTGCGGCGCAGCGAATTGATACCCTTCACCATGAGGAAGATGGCGAAAGCGACGATGAGGAAGTCCACGACGGTCTGCAGGAAAGCTCCGTAACGGAGCAGGACCGCAGGGTCGTCGCCCGTGGCCCTCTTCAGCGTGATGGCGAGGTCGGTGAAGTCCACTCCGCCAATCAGCAGTCCGAGCGGCGGCATGATGACGTCGGCTACCAGCGAGCTGACTATCTTGCCGAAAGCCGCGCCGATGATGATACCCACGGCCATGTCTATCATGTTGCCGCGCATCGCGAATTCCTTGAATTCCTGTAAAAATTTTTCATGGTAGTAAGAGTTTGGTTATCGTTTTTTTGTATCTTTATGTTACGGAAATGCTCCTGCGGATGCGTATGCAAATCGGACGCCAATCTGGCTTAAAATTTGTTAGGCATAAACAGGGAGAAACCGCGGGCGGAGCCGTCTCCTGCAAAGATAGTTTTTACGTTGTTAAATGGCTGCGGAAAGTTGTGCTTTTTTACGGAAAACATTCATAATGGTGCGGTTATTGATAACTTTTACGGAAAAATACGGGAGAGCGTGCGTGTTATTCGAAAAAATGTTTTACCTTAGCGGTGTTAAGTACCATAGCGGATTGATTGCGAAGACAAACAAATACAAAAGTCTAATATTTATTAAAATCTAAATTATGAAGAAGTTACTAGTTTCTCTGATGGCTGTTTTTGCTATTGCAAACATCTCTGTGGCTCAGGAAGCTGCAATCAAGTGGAACCCCCTCTACCTTGGTCTCGGTTCGGTAAATCTTGGTATAGAGTTTTCCGTAGCTCCGAAGTGGACTTTGGCTTTTGAAGGCAATGCGGTCATCTTCAACCCGTGGCAGAACGGTGACAACTCCATCTATGCCAACGGCTGGACGGGAACTTTCGAGGCAAGGTGGTATACCTGCGAAGCATTTAACGGACACCATCTCGGCCTTTACGGTACGGTAGGCCGTTTCGGCGAAGCTTCCTCCAATTTCGACCTGTTCAACAAAATCGCCCTCGGCGGTCACGGTGCAACGGGGGCTACCAACGTGAAGGCTGCGATGCTCGGTCTCTCCTACGGTTACTACCTGAAGCTGAACCACGGCTGGGGTCTCGACTTCTATGTAGGCGGCGGCATCCTCTACGCAATGTACAACACGCCGGGTTCGACCGAAGTACAGAAGAGCGGTATCAAACCTTCGCTCTCCCGTCTGGGCGTCGTTCTTTCCTATAAATTCTAAACGACTGCATGATTTCATGATAGAGGGCTGCCCTTCGGGGCAGCCTTCGTTTTTTGTGGAATACGGTTTGCGGAAGGCAGTTTTGTCGGGATGGGGGCAGTCGCGGCATCTTGTTTCCGGCGGCGCTTCCCTCTCGGTTTGCTGTTAAAATCCCGGGACGGAAGAAATTTATCCGTTTCCGGTACGTTATTATGAAAAATAAATTATATTTGTTATTCGGATAACAGAGAGCGCTTAGGGTACTTCTATTATTTATAAACTTAATAATCGCTTAAATATGGCAAGGAAATTAAAAATCAGGACCTGACGCTGCGCGACGGCCAGCAGTCGGCTTTTGCAACCCGGATGACACAGTCGCAGATTGACCGTGTCCTGCCGTTCTACAAGGATGCTAACTTCTATGCGATGGAGGTGTGGGGCGGTGCCGTGCCCGATTCCGTGATGCGCTATTTGGGCGAGAACCCATGGGACAGGCTCGAAAAGATTAAGGCGGTCGTGGGCGATGCCTCGAAACTGACGGCGCTTTCGCGCGGCCGCAATCTCTTCGGCTATGCCCCCTATACGGACGAAATCATAGAGGGTTTCTGCCGGAATGCCATCGAATCGGGCCTCGATATCATGCGCATATTCGATGCGCTGAACGATGTGGACAATGTCAAATCCACGATAAAGTATGTGAAGAAATACGGCGGCATAGCGACTGTGCCGTCTGCTATACGGTGGACCCGAAGTATCCGCCGCTCAGTCTGGTAGACCGGCTCAAGGGCAAAAAGAACCCGAAGCCGGTCTTCACCGATGAATATTTCGTCGATAAGGCCCGTCAGATGGTGGCGCTCGGCGCCGACATGATAACCATCAAGGATATGAGCGGACTGATTCCTCCAGCACGGGTGGCCTCGCTCATCCGCAAGATGAAGGAGGCGGAGTAAATGTGCCGATAGATTTCCATACCCACTGTACGCCCGGCTACGGTCTTGCTTCGGTCGTGTCGGCGATAGCGGCCGGAGCCGACATTGTCGATACCAATATCTGGAATTTCGCGGGCGGTCCGGCCGCACCCGCCATCGAACTGGTGCATATCTCTGCGAAAAGATGGGGATAAAGACAGGGTTGAATCTCGAAGCAATAGGCAAGATAAACAGGGAGCTGTTCGCTATCCGCGAGGAGCTTTCCGAGTACGATGCGGTGCACAAGTTCCCGAAACCGTTCGACCCGCTGCACGACCGGCTGCCGGAGGATATCGATGCGCAGTTCGACCGGGCTGTGAAAGCCGCTCTGGCAGGCGATGAGGATACGCTCATGGATGCCTGCCACAAGATAGAGGCCCATTTCGGTTTTCCGGCGCCCAACGAGCTTGTCAAACGCGCCGAGATACCGGGCGGCATGTACACCAATATGGTGGCGCAGCTCAAGCAGTTCAAGAGCGAAGACCTGTTGGAGAAGGCGATGGAGCTCATTCCGGAAGTGCGCCTTGCTGCGGGGCTTCCGCCGTTGGTGACGCCTACGAGCCAGATAGTCGGCGCACAGGCGGTGAACTGTGCATTGGACATGAAGAAGGGCAAGCCGAAATACACGACCGTATCCAACCAGTTCGTGAGCCTCGTCAAGGGTGAGTACGGTCACACACCCGTACCGGTAGACCCTGAATTCCGGCTGAAGATAGCCGGTATCCGGGAGGAGACCAATTACGACACCTCCAAATACAAGATGCAGCCCAATCCCGTGCTGGACGAGTACGGCGGCGTCCGTCTTGCCGAGAATGAGAAAGAGGTGCTCCTGCTGGAGCTCTTCCCGATGGTGGCCAAGGATTTTCTGATGAAACAGAAACGGGAGCGTTGGGAGGCTTCCCGACCTGCTGCCGGTGCCCGTGCGGAGGAACCCGCAGCGAAGAACGGGCCCGTACAGGCGGAGATAACCGGTACGGTCGTAGCGGCTCCGCTTCCCGGCAGGGTGCTTCAGGTGAAAGTCAAGGCCGGTGACATCATCGCCAAGGGGCAGGATGTGGTCGTGCTTGAGGCGATGAAGATGGAAACAGCATTCCCAGCGAGGTAGCCGGACGCGTGAAACGCGTCCTCGTCGGCGAAGGCGATACGGTGGCTGAAAATGCTCCGCTGGTAGAGATAGAGAGTGCGGATGCCGTACGGAGTGCTGCTGTGTCGGGAGCTTCGGCTACGGCCCGTTCCAATAAGGTGACGGCGCCGCTGCCCGGTCGGGTTATGGACATCCTCGTGAAGGTAGGCGACAAGGTGAAGACCGGTCAGGATGTGGTTGTACTCGAAGCGATGAAGATGGAGAACAGCATCGCTTCGGATTTCGAAGGAACGGTCGTGCGCATCGATGTAAACGTGGGCGATACCGTTGCGGAGAATGCCCCGCTCGTGGAGATAGGGTAGAGGATACGGCCCGTATTACGGAGGATGCTTCTCGGAGCATCCCTTTTTCGTGTGCGGACGGAGGGAACGAAAGGGGGCGGAGCGGTGTGCTGCGGTATGGTAACTGTGCTCCTCTGTCGGGATGTGCGGCCGCCGGAAGAGCGAGGGAAGGGAAGCTGAAACTGCGTTCGAGGCAGACGTCCGGATATATTTTCGTGTCTTTGATAGGGTCAAGAATCGGTGTGCTGATTTAGGTAGATTAGCAGAAATCACACTTGAAACAGCAATGTACAGGTACTACGGATGTCGGAAACGACCGCCGCAAAACGATGCAGGGTACAAAAATTTATAGATAATATAGATTATTATGTAATTGTGTTGTATGGCACCGTATTTTTTACTATATTTAAAGCGTGAAAACAATAGGCGGTACGGGTTTAACCCCCTTTATTACAGTGCCCCCAACCTGCATATAAAAAATCCGTACCGCTTTCTTCTCATCTGGGCCCCGATTCGGAGCATACGGACTCTGCGCATAGCACAAATTTTGCAGGGTTCCCCATATCAATCAATAGGCATTGACCATGTGTTTTTTTCACTTCACAGTATATGCAGGCGGAAGATATCGCCCGCAAATACGGCCGCCAGACCGACCGTGTGGATGCTGCGCGTCTCATGTTGGCCGACAAGGAACATGAAGCGCGTCTGTCTGCGGACACAGGCGGGAGGACGGCCATCTACGATTATCGCCTGAACGAGGGCATGTACGTAAGTCCGGCATACGCCGCACCCTACACGGTGATAGTAAACGGAAGCGACCAGCTTCAGGTCATGCGTTGGGGACTTGTTCCCCATTCCGCCACCCTTACCGAGAAAGAGCGGTATGAAAGGGAGCATATGTACAAGAATGCACAGGCGGAACACCTTTTCACCTCGTGGCCGTGGCGTAAATTGTGGCGGCAGCGGCGCTGCATCATTCCGGTAACGGGATTTTTCGAGCCTCATTACGACGAGAGCGGTCTGAGCCGCCCATACTATATACAACGTACCGACGGCGGTCTCTTCTCCATTGCAGGTCTGTACGACGAATGGCCGGACCCGGAAAGCGGAAATACGCTGCTCTCGTTCGTCATGATAACCATATCCGCCAATCCGATGCTGCGGGAGATTCACAATGGCGGGGCACATCCGTTCCGGATGCCCCTGATACTGCCCGACGAGAGGGCGGAGGGATGGCTCGACAGCAGTACGGAGCGACAGGAAGAGGTGGAGCGCTATCTCGTAACACCCGACGACAAAGACTTTGAGGCATGGCCTGTAGGGAAAAGGTTCAATTACGGTGACCCGTACGACCCGGCGAAAACCGAACGGGAGGAGATACGTACACCCAAACAGGCGTTCATCTTCTGAGAGGTTGCAAAGGACAGGGCGATTTATTCCCTGCATCCATGCCTTCTCGGAATTATTCGCTACATTTGTTACAATGTAGGCGTGCGGTACCGGCGTACGCAATACGGTACAGCCGGTACGGACACAATACGCACCGGAGCCGGAACGGACGCCGGCAATGATTCGACAACTCAAAACAGGTACTATTTTATGGAACAGAATGTACAAAACTGGTCGCATACGACCAACAGCATCTTCAATGCAGTCCTCATCTTCTCGATAGGCACCATCGTGGTCGGCCTTCTCGGCGGCCTGACCGTCGTATTTTCCATGATGGGAGCGGGTGTCGTCTTCCGGGTACTCACATGGATAGCTGAAATAGCCGTAGCCGTGGGGTATGTGCTCTACATGATAGGTCTGGGCAATCTTCGCAGCGCAGTGGGCGAAAAAGAGGGCGTAGCCCTTGGTCAGATACGTACGGCTGCCATCCTCTCCATCGTGACAGCCATTCTGGCATTTTCGGCATACCGGCCTGGATAAACGGCATCATCAATTTTGTCGCATTCGTCATGATGCTGGTCGGTTTCAACACGCTCAAGAAGTCGGCGGCCATGCCGGAGAAGGCACGAAACGGATTCAACCAACTTTTCATTGCCATGCTGCTCAACATCATCGCCGTTGGCATTACGGTCATTCTCGGCTGGATTCCGTTGGTGGGAAGCATCATAACGGCCATCGCTGCAATCCTCGGCATCATCGGATTCGTCATGGTCATCACCGGATGGGCGGCCGTAAAACACTCCCCTGCGCCGATAGCATAAGGCACGCCACGTACAAAATAAAAGCAGTGCGGCCGATATTATTCCGGCCGCACTGCCTTTTTATTCTTTTCGGGCAGACGGAACGCCGCTCTGCATCGTCGGGAACTCGCGGTGATAGGGGCGACGACTACCCGGACCAATCCCGACGACGGTATTTCACTCCTCCGCCAGATGCTTTAGGACCCTGCACGGATTTCCGACCGCTACGCAGTCTGCAGGAATGGAGCGCGTTACGACACTCCCGGCACCGACGACACTGTTCCTGCCGACCGTCACGCCCGGCAGCAGGATGGCACCGCCACCAATCCATACGTTATCCTCTATCCGTACAGGCCGTGCAAAAGTCCGATAGAAAGCCCCGTTTCCATTCCAGTCGTTCACCATCCGTTCGACGGCCTTCGTCGGATGGGTGGCCGTATATATCTGTACATTGGAAGCTATCAGGACACCGTTCCCTATATCTATCCGGTTATTATCCACGAACGTACAGTTCATATTGATGATGACCCGGTCTCCTATGAAAATGTTCCGTCCGTACTCGCAATGGAAATCAATATCCACATGCACGGAATCGCCCATACTGCCGAACAGCTCGCGCAGGATAGCTTCCCGTTCGCCCGTATCGGCATAATCCGTCGCATTGAACCGCGCCAACAGGCGTTTGGTTCGCAATGTCATGGCTGCCAACTCCGCATCCGTACCGTCGAACGGTTCGCCGGCCATACACTTCTGATACTCCGTCTTCATTTTATCTATTGCCCGATTTGCATTCCACTTCCGGGAACAAACTATCCGAGCGACAGTTTGTTCTTTACCGGATTGGCATAAATGTCCACCATAATGTCGAACAGTTCGTCCGCATCGCCGTCGAGGCCGGCGACACGTCCCTTCAAATAGGCGACGAACTCCTCCCGCTGCTGCGGACCGTACTGTTCTCCCTCATACGCATTGACACCGCTGCGCATGTCGTATGCCATATAATTGGTCGGGAAGAGCCGGTAAGCCGCATATATTCTGCGGTCTATGAGCGAAGCGACGCCGCGTATCATGTCGTTCCCCGACTCGCCGGCAGCCAGCCCCTCTATCTCGTCCGGACGCAGGGGAGGACATATCTGTATATGAATCGCCCCCTTCGGTTGCTTCACACCGGTGACGATACTGCGCAGGTCTTCACGGGAACCTTTTCGTACGTTCCGCGACGTTTGATATATAGCTCCCTGGCCTTCAAAGAGTCGCAGCTTTCATACTCGTAAGATACGGCAAACGGTACGATGTTCAGTCCGGTCAGCGCATCGGCCGGACTTCCCGCTCCGCCCATGGTCAGCATCTTGACGAGCCCTGGTCGGTCTTGTCGTCGCCATCCTCGTGCGTCCGTCGCGCTGGATGATCCAGATGCTTTACCGCTGCCCACACTCTGAATATGTCGAGAGAATGTGCGAATTCG
>ENA-OUNI01000433-OUNI01000433.1-human-gut-metagenome-genome-assembly--contig:-NODE-433-length-19482-cov-2.422268_pt1 | contig 19482 bp, 30 predicted proteins | sample MGYA00242499_ERZ504580 | MGnify/ENA primary metagenome ERZ504580 (study PRJEB26092, sample SAMD00036315) | human gut metagenome | host: Homo sapiens | study: EMG produced TPA metagenomics assembly of... | reverse complement strand
CCCCGAACCAAATTCAAATTTAATTGCAAGGTTTTTCATGGTGCGCAGCGCTTTTTCCAGAGCCTGAAACTGCTGACTGTCCAGATTGCAGGCTTTCACCACCTTGATTCCCTCAATGTATTCCTGAACCTGTTCGGAAGCTTCCAGTTTTGCCTGCGCATGCTTTTTCCAAGCCGCTCCTGAATCCGTCTGCTCGCAAAAATAATGAGAAAAGCAACCGGCACGGAAATAAAAATAGCGAGTGCCATACGCCAGTCATAGAAGGCAAACATACTGCAGACAACCGTAATCGTGATCACATTGGAGATAATCTGCGGATACACATGACTCAGTACATGTTCGGAAGTGGCTACATCGCCCATGAGATTTGTCGTAAGCTCCGAAAGGTTTTTGGAATTAAACACGCTCATAGGCAGTTTGCGGATGTGTTCTGCCAAAGCAATCCTTGTATTTTCGCTTTCCATGTAAGAGGCTACATAGGTCTTTTTATAGTCGTTTTTGTTGCAGAGAAATACGATTACTGCGCCGATGATGCCGAGTCCGAAATAAATCCACATATTTGTCCATGAGATGCTCCCGCCGGTAAACGGTTTTAGAAGTTCCATGACGACCTGAAGCATCACCATAGCTGGAATAAACATGGAGAAATTTGTCAGCGTGCAGGCGGCAATCGCTTTTTTTAAGTCCCGATAGCCTTTGTCTGTCAGCATCAGCGCATCCTGAACGGTTGATTTTTTCTTACCCATTGACCGGCACCTCCTTTTCCATTGTCCAACTGGCTGTTTCATTGTAGGTTTTCCACATAGATGCGTACCGTCCGCCTTTTTGCAGGAGGGCGTCATGGCTGCCTTCTTCCGCTACACGCCCGTTATCCATCACAATGATATGATCGGCGTTACGAACTGTGGAAAGGCGGTGTGCGATGATGATTACCGTTTTCCCCTGCATCAATTTTTCAAACGCCTTTTGAATCAAATGCTCATTTTCAGGATCGGCAAAGGCGGTTGCCTCGTCCAGCACTATCACAGGGGCATCCTTTACAATGGCACGGGCGATAGCAATCCGCTGCTGCTCGCCGCCGCTTAAATGGATACCCTGTTCTCCGATGACCGTATCATAGCCATTTGGCAGCGCCATGATAAAGTCGTGGCATTGGGCGGCTTTCGCGGCCGCCTGGATCTGTTCATCGCTGGCATTCTGGTTCCCAAGCCTGATATTATCACGGATACTCTGTTTGAACAGATAGACATCCTGAAATACGAAGCTGACCTGTTCCATCAGATATCGGCTTTCCATCTGCCGGATATCCACCGAGCCAATGGAAACAGTACCCTGATCCACATCGAAGAATCGTGGAATGAGATGGGCAATCGTACTTTTCCGCCGCCGGAAGGTCCTACAATCGCTGTTACTTCGCCCTGCCGTGCATGGAAGCTCACATTGGAAATCGCCTGTTTTTCTTTGTCTTTCTCATAGGAGAATGACACATTTTCAAACTTGACATCATAGCGATCCGTTGTTTTAGGAACCGGCGGCTGTTTCAGTTCCGGCTCAGCCAGAATCTGATCCATTGCCTCTACACCGTTGGCAATCCGCATGGCATCGGAGTTGACATACATGATTTTGGAAAGAATGCCCGCAATGGACGGTACGAATACCAGATAAAAAATAAAGCGTGAAGCAAAATCCTTAAAATCCCCGGTATTCATGCCGATCAAAATCCCTACCGGTAAAAGGAGAAGATAAATATGGTTGATAATCGTCATAAAAGCGGACATCATGTTTTCCCAGCTCAGCGTATATGGAATGACCACAGAAGTATATTCTTTGATGGTCTCGTGCAGCCGGTGAAAGGAATAAACAGTCTGCTTGAACGCTTTGACGACTGAAATTCCACGGATGTACTCTACTGCGGCGTTGTTCATGTTTTCCAACGAGTGCTGGTACTCATCCATCATTTTTCTGGCGCCTTCCCGGCCGTAGGCGATACTCTGAATGATAAAAGCAATAATTACTCCAACAATTGAGGCCAGGCCGAGCCGCCAGTCCACACTCAACAGAATCACAGCCATCACAACAGGAGAAACAAATGCGGCTACAATATCCGGAAGCTGATGCGCAATAAATTTCTCGACATTTTCAATGTTCTCATCCGTAATTTTCCGCAGTTTACCGCTTCCGATCATCACATGAAATCCAAGAGGCACCTTTGCCAAATGGGAAAGGAAATTCACCTTTAACTCATATAGCGTGCCGAAAGCCGCCAGATGGGAACACATAAGGGCTACAAAATACAGAAGAATATTCGCCGCAACGCCGCCCAGTGCCATCCAGCCATAGGAAAACAGGCTGGTCTGTCCCAATGCGCTCAGGTTCGGATATACGGCTAAAATCTGCCGGATAATAAAATAAATTGCAATATAAGGGATAAAGCTGGCCACCGCCGCCAGTGAGGACAAGATGACAGAGGCAATCACCAAAGGCTTTTTTGTCATTGCCAGCTGCATCATCCTTCCCATCCCCGTTTGCTTCTGCTTGCTCATAATTCCTCCTCACTTTCTTCCTGTAATAGAAATTCTTTTTTTACTCTTGCTTTTCCTCTGCTGTCAAGGGGATAAAATGCTTTGACTGTTCCATGGTCAATATGCAGTACACAGGTACAGCAGGCCATGATAAATTCCAGATCATGGGTAATCACAAGAGATAACTCCGCCTGCCGGGAAGTATCCCGGATTAAAGTACATGCGCAGCGCATACTTTCATAATCCAGCCCGCTGGTAGGTTCATCGTAGATCAGGATTTTCTTTCCCGCACACAGTGCACTTGCAATGGCAACCCGCTGTTTCTGCCCTCCGGACAGTGCCAGAGGATGGCATTCCGCAAGTTCGGCAATCCCCATCTGTTTCAGGATGTTTTCTGCCTGTTCCGATTGTTCCTCCGGAAGATTCAGAGTCACTTCATCCCGCACACTCTCCGTAAACAGCTGGTGGTTTACATCCTGCATGACCATATAGCTTTCTTTCAGGCGCTTTTTGGCGTTTCGTTCTGTTCTGTCATAAAAAACCTTGCCAGTATGTTTCCGGATTCCGCAAAGGCACCCGGCAAACGTTGATTTTCCAGCCCCGTTGTGACCGATCACCGCAACAATCTCTCCAGCAGGGATTTGTAGGGATTTGATATGCAGCACGCTGTGACCGGATACTTTACACTCCAGCTTTTGAAACGTAAATTCATGCTCAGGATGTTTCAAATGCACTGCTTCACTTTCCACCTGCTTCAAGTCCAGCGCCCGCAGTCCCATGGCCGAAATCTGTGCCGGGCTGAATGCAAGAATCTCTTCTCTGGTATATACGGAGCGAACTTCGCCCTGATCGAGCCAGATAAAGCGGTCGGCAATATCCAGAAGGTAATACAGACGGTGTTCGGAAATCACCAGTGTTTTTCCTTCCGCTTTCAGCTTCAGCAAAACATCTTTCAGTTGCTGAATGGAAGCGGGGTCCAAGTTGGAAGACGGCTCATCCAAAACAAAAATATCCGGATGAACCGCATAAAGCTGGCGCATGCAATCCGTTGTTTCTCACCGCCGGAAAGCTCAAAAATACTCCGGTTCAGCAAACCGTTCAAGCAAAAATGGTTCGCCGCATCCGCGATTCGTTCCAGCACATCTTCCTTGGGTAGTCCCTGATTTTCACATCCGAACGCCAGCTCCGATGTTGTATCCACATTAAAGAACTGGCTGCGGGGATTTTGAAATACCGAACCAACATGCTGTGAAATTTTAGAAAGCTTCTGTTTTTTGATTTCTGCTCCATCAACGGAAACGTAACCCGACAAAACTCCTTCGTAGTAATGTGGAATGAGACCGTTAATCAATCGGGTGATCGTTGTTTTTCCGCAGCCGCTTCGTCCGCAAAGGACAACGCACTCTCCGTTTTGTATAGTTAAATTGATATTTCGGATGCTGTGTGCGTTTTCGGGGGCATTATCATATTGGAAGGTAACTTGCTTTAATTCAATCATACCATCCTCCCGTTGCAGCAATTACAAAGGAAAACAGGATCAACAGGAAATCCTGCGTCCGCAGCCTTATATCCTCAATGCAGGTACGTTTGGTATCAGCGTCCAGTCCACGGGAGAGGGAAGCCGCCGCCAGCTCGTCAGAAATCGTAGCGGTTGACATCAGCAGCGGCACCATCGTATATTCCAGCGTCATCATTGGCTTTGTCAGCACAGAACGCACAGAAATGCCAATCCCCCGAAAACGCATGGCGTCCCGGATACTGTGCCACTCCTCGGAAATCGTCGGGATGAAGCGGAACATAACTGACAAGGGTATGATCAGTTTATTTGGCAGATGCATCCGCTCAAAAGAAAGCATAAACTCGCTTACAGAAGTAGTTTTCATCAGCAGTATTCCTGCCATAAAAATCGGGAGCATAAGTCTTCCCAGTCTTACAAGAGAAAAAACAGTGCTGCAAAGCCGCCGCTGACTTTTAACGACAGTGTCCAGTCCAACAGAAGCATAATGAGGAATGCAGCAGTAAATTTTGCGGAGGTTTTTATTCGCCTATTTAGTGTCAAAAGCAACGCCATCAGAACAAAAGTGGTTGCCTCCAGCCACAGGGGTGGGAACATCAATGATGATATTCCCACCCCGAAGAGCAGCGCAAATTTTGTGCGGGCGTCGATTCGAAGGATGGGCTGCTGGGCAGCTTCAATCAGCTGCATTAAACCACACCCGCCTTTTGGAAATGTTTTTTCAAAAGCTTGGAACCAATCAGTCCACCAATCAGACCGCCCAACATGGCGATTCCAATCAGAACCAGAATAATCCAGCTCGGGGTGAACTTATCCAGCGTTGCGGCATAGTCGGCCCCATAATAAGCTTCGCAGGACTGAAGAAAAGCCGGTTTGGCGTAAGCCAGCATCCAGAAAGGAGACATGCTGGAGCAGGCAAAAACAACATAGCTGAGTATGTAGGATTTCTTGGACTTATGATTTCCTGCGCGGGCAATCAACTCTGCTACAATTCCAAGAGCGAGGCACCAAATCAGAGATACCCACACACCGCCAGTGGAAGTGAGAAGTCCTACAGCCACCGAAAGAATCAGAATTGCTCCGGTTTTGGTACTTTCATAACATACATCATGTAAATGCACCCTAAAATGACCGAGTTTACAAACGGAGCGATGAGATAAAGGATGGGGACAAACCCCATAACAGTCACCACCGCAAACAGTACCACCACATAAAGGGCGGCGAAGGCTCCAGCAACGATCAGGTCTTTGGTTTTCAGCTTGTTGGTTTTGGTACTCATATCTTTCCTCCTAGATTCTCTTCACAACAGTTAGCAATCGCTAACCGCCGCAGTAAATAAAATGTCGCATAAATCAACACGACACATGGTTAGATATATCTAACCTATAGCTATATCTAAAACAAGAAAATTATACCCTCATTTTTCTCTCAAGTCAACCCCATTTTGCTAATTCAACTTGCAATATCTTCAAAAACGGGAACAGTGTGTTACCGTTCCTGCGCACTTTTTTCCTTTTGAAAAGTCTGCTGCTCCTTATGCGCCAGCCGTACCAGTCTCCGCACATTCTGCCGTTCAGCATCTTCGTCCAGCATCCGGGACACCGCTTTTTTGCTGTCAAACATCAGCAGCAGGTTGTACTTCTCGCCGTAAACCTGCTGTGCTCGGTTCTCCGCTTCCTGCTCCTTGCCGGGGCGGATGGCCTGCCTTGTTTCATACAACTGCACCGGTTGAAGCCCTGGGCCTGCTCCCGAAGCCCGGCATACTCATTCAGGGCAGCGTCCAGCTCGGTGGAATATTTCTGCCCCTGTTCTTCCAGCCGTTTCAGGCTCTGCTTCATGGTAGCAATGTCTTTGGGAAATTTATCGGCGACATCGTCCTCGGTATATGCCAGCGACGCCAGAAGCAGATTCTTTTCCGAACGCAGTTCCTCCAAATCCTCTGTCAGTGCCGCAATCTTTGCCGCCAGTTCCCCGGTGTCGGAATACATGGACAGCGGAAAGAGCCTTTTTCTCGGAAAGCAGGCTGCGGCGCTCTTTCGCCTTATCCCGAATATCCTTTGCCAGCTGATTGTACTGTGTGAGGGCAGGGCGCAGCGTATTTAGCGAAGTGTTTAGGCGTTCCTTGCCCTTGCGGAGATACCCCAGCTGATAGCAGAACAGCAGCAGATTTTTACGCAGATTCTCCATGGCCTCGGCAATGGCCGGGAGGGTATTCTTCACCGCCTGCCCCAGCTTTTTGACGCAGCTTTCAGCTCCCGCAGCAGGGCATTGTCCGCCTTGATCTGCCGGTTAATCTCGCAGCGGTCAGCGATGATCCTTTCCGCTCCAGTGCCGTGCCGTCACGCCCTCATGGATGGTGGCTGCTCATCCAGACCCCGTGCGGCGTTGCTGCGGTGGTCGATACGCTCGTCGTGTCCGTACATCTCCAACTGGCGGTTGGTTACATCCGCCCATGCCGCCCGCCATACAACAAGCTGTTCTTCGCTGTTCCAGCGTTCGGCGAGGGGATTCTGCCTGCCGTAGCGGGTGCTTTTGGGATGCTTGTCCGCTCGGACAAGTCCCTGCGCCTCGGCAGCAGATGGCGTCATATACACCTTCTTTTTGCCGATCTTGTAGGGGTATTGTTTCTCCCAACCCTCGTTCTGTGCCGTCCGGAACTCAGCAGCGGTAAAGCCGCATTCCTCGCCGTTTCTCATGCAGAGGTATTCCTTCTCGGTTTTGTACTGCCACTTGCCCTGCTCATCCAGCGGGCGCACCGTCAGGAGAATGTGGGCGTGGGGATTGTGACCGTCGGTGTCGTGGATGGCAGCGTCAGCACACATTCCATTGGACACAAACTGCTCCCGGATAAACTCTTGCAGCAGTTCGATCTGCTGTTCCCGGTTTAGCTCGATGGGCAGGGCAACAACGAACTCACGGGCAAGCCTGCTGTCTTTTGCCGTCTCGACTTCCTCCACGGCGTTCCATAGCTGCTCACGGTCTTTCCATTCTTGTGGGGCGTATTCCGGCAGAAATACCTGCTGCCAGACAAGCCCTTGCTTTCTCGTGTAGTCATGCTGTATCCCGTCGTAATCGTTATATAGACGGGAGCAGCTCAGATAAGCGGAAGCGGCCACGGCGGAGCGGCCTGCGCCCCGGCTGACCACCTTTGCTTCCAGATGATAAATCGCCATATCTTCTTCACCTCGTTCTTTCTTTTTTCTGTTTCTCTTTCGCAAAAGAGAATGACCCGAAGCTGAGCTTCGGGTCATAGCCGCAAACAAAGCTGCCGGTGGCAGGTTTGTGCGGGCAGGGAGCAGACTGTTTCCAAAGTAGAAACAACTGCGACCTGCGCAGACGATGACAGCAGCACCCGCAAGGGCTGCGGCATTGTCTGGAGCTTCCGCAGAAGCCACATCCGCCTCGCAGAGCGCACGATTCCGCAGGAAATACCACTGCCCTTTAGGGTGGTGAGTAAGTGCGCCCTTCGGGAGAAAAAAGAGGAAGGCCCCCGGTTTCCCGGAGACCTCCCAGCGGAATTCAATCGTGCTGCGGCAGCTTCTGTATCAGGTAATCCTCCAGTACAGACAGTTCCATCGTCCGTACCTCTGGCAGCATCTTTTCCAGAATTGCACCCTCCTGAATGAGCCTGTGCGTTCTGGCTTTGCGCTCCTTGACACGATCCCGCGCCTGCGCTTCCTCCAATCGGTGCTGCGCCTGCAACAGCTTCTTTTCCGTATCCGTCATGTGGAAAAACCTCCTTATCTTCGTTTTTGCCAGATGATCTCGTACCCTAGCGCGTCGGCAAGCTGGACAGCTCCGTGTAGCGCAAAGACTCCCGCTGGAGCTTGTTGGACAGGTTAGATACGCTGTCAGACCAGCCGTGTTCGTCCCGCAGCAGATCAACCACCTCCTGCATGGTCATTCCCTGACGGACGATGTACGATTTGATTTCGTTTCTCAGATTAGATTTCATTCAATATTTACCTCCATTATTTCGTGTAGTGTAGTTTCGTATCGGTGATGCTGGTGTGTGGGGAGATGAAAAATCTGCCATGCCGCAAATCCGCTCAGATTTCCATTCGTGATGCTCTGTTCGCAACAGCACCCTACCGGCTTCATCATTCTGCGTGAGGTCATGCGGAACGGTGGGATATACCGCATTCCGGTGCAGTGGATTCTCACTTCCGTAAATCACCGGGCGGTGCATTGCATTCGGCTTGCGGTGAAAATTTTCATGAATTTCACAAGGATTGATTTCAGGGATGAAAAATTGAGCCGCCCGTGTACGGCTAAAACGCTTCCGTACGCTTCTGTACGCCGGTTTTGCGTGCCAGCTGTTGATTCAACAGTCAATTTTTCACACTGCCGTGAATTGCTTCACGAAACACACAAGCAAAATCGTATTTTGCGGATGAAGTTAAAAACAGCCGTACAGAGTGTACGGCGTGTACGGCAATTTTGAAGTCCATTCCTCGTTTTCAATACGGCAGCGGATTGACCACTTCAATGCCCACAAAACCACGCACCCGCTTGCCGCCGACATGAACATTGTTGGTGGCCTCCACATTGTAAAGCCGCTCATTTTGTGCAAGCTCGGAACTGAGACGGTTGGCAGACATGGCTTTTGCGCATTGTCCTCGCACCAAGCTGATACGCCTCATACAGCGCCTTGGAGCTGGCCTCGCTGTCTGCCCGAAAGCGGATATAGCCCTCAGATTGCAGAAACTCAATCACATTGTTGCTGCTGCGCTTGACTGTTTCCATATTCTCTCTGGCCTTGGTGCTGACTGTGAACTGATAGTTGTTTCCAATCAGCCGGTGCAGACCCTCCAGACACCAGAGGAAGATCCCCTCCTTTTCACGCAGCAGCTTGTCCACCAAAAACGGATCGTCCGCTCTGCCTGCGGGTCGGTCTTTGGTGGTCAGCACGATCTGGCGGCGAAAGAAGCCGTCGGACTTGTCGTGCAGGGCGGTGAGCGCACCGTTTCCGAAGCAGAGAAAACGCACATAGAGCTGGCTCTGATAGCTCTGGACGCCTTTGCGCTCCATGTCCATCTTGCACTCAGAGGTCACGATGGATTTGATATAATTGGTCTTGGGCAGGGCGCTCATATCCATATCGTCATCCACCATCAGGAGCTTGTTTTCCAAGTCTGCACGGCTGAACCGGTTGCTCTCCACCTTCTGGATGCTGGTGGTGTTCATGCTGTCGCCCAGCAGGGAGCGCATGACCAGACCGATGCGGCTTTTGCCCTCGCCGCCCTTGCCGATGAGCATGAGCATTTTTTGCCCCTTGGTGGTAGGCAGCAGGCAGTAACCGAGAAATTCCTGCAAGGTTGGAATGTCCTCCGGTTGCAGCAGCTCTGATAGGAATTGCAGCCACTTTTTCGGAGTGGGTGCGTCAGGGTTGTAGCGACCGCCAGCCGGTTGTTGCAGTAGCTCTTATTGGCGGTAAAGCTGCCGTCCATGAAATACGTCCCATTGGCCACATGGATGCGGTCTGTCTCAATGGGCAGCGGCGGCGAATAGGCTTGCAGCTTGATGCTGGCAAGTAAGTTTGTCACAACCTTGGACAAGCCGGAAGTCAGGCAGCCTGAGATTTCTTCCAGAATCAGGTTGCCGATCTGCCCTCATCCTCGATCAGCCCGTCCACTGTGAACAGCCGCCCGCGCACGCATTTCATGGGGTGCTTGTCCAAAAACTGCTGGCAGAACAACACCTCATTGATGTGCCTGCCGTCGTACCACTCAGGCCACGCCTGCGGTGTCATATCCATCTTCGGTTTCCTCCTTATGAATTTTCTCTAAGCGCTGCCGCAGCCTGTCCAGCTTGCTGTCTGCCATCTGCTGCTGAATTACCTCGGTACGTTCGTGGGAATCGCCGGAAGTGAGAATCTCCAAGTAATACTCCGCCTCGTCCAGCTTGTGGCAGGCTTCTACAAATCGTTCATTCGGCGCTTCCGCCGAAGATTGCGGCGCACAGCTTACCTTCCAGTCCCGCAGGACACGGGCATAATCGGACAGAACAGAAAAGCACAGCCGCTCGTTTTCCATGAGCTGCTGTGCTTCCGTCTGAATGCGTTTTGCGTGGAGCGCCGCTGCGCTGGGCGGCTTGTCCGGGGTGAGGTGAAAGTCCGCTGCCAGCTTCCGCGCTGCATCGTAGGGCGAAAGCTGAAATAGTCTGCCTACAAAGTCAATCACATCTCCGTGCTCCCTGCAGGCAAAGCAATAATAGTGGTCGTCCGCCACATACAGCTGGGATGCCGGTCATTGTGGAACGGACAGAGCGCCATACTGTAGCGGTTGACCTCCACGCCGTACCGCTCCGCCGCCTCCCGGCAGCTCACGCCATATTTGACAATTTCAAAAAGATTCATTGTTCCTCCATTTCTGCGCAAAAACGCGGCCTGCCCGTTTAGGGGCAAGCCGCCGTTTGCGTCTTATCTTATGCTGATTTTGTTTCTTTCTCTGGCAAGGCCGGTTCAATCTTTGCCTCTCGCAAGGCTTTCTTCCGTGCGCCTGCCGCTTGATCTGCGCTGCATACCGGCAATCATCAGAGCAGTATTTGACGCTGCTTCGCGTCGTAGGAAACACCTTGCCGCAGTTTTCGCAGGTACACGCCCGGCTGCGGCTCTCGGCCGCCTCCTGCCGGTAGAATTTTGCGCGGCAGTTGGGGCCGCAAAACAGGGTGTTTGTCCGCTTGGAGGCAAATTCCTGCCCGCAGCACTTGCAGGTCAGCATGAAGGGCTGTCCGACAGCGTGTTCACCGGCCTTGATTTTCTGATAGCGCTCCCGGCTGCGGATGCGCTCTTTCTTCAAAAATTCCTGCCGCTTGATCTCTTCCTCGGTCAGCTCCGGTGCGGGAAGCTCAAACTGCCCGATAAAGCGAAGGTGGATCTCCACCTCCTGTACCCGGTCGCCGTCGATTTTTTCCGGGGCGTGGACGATGATTTTCTCAATAACTCGTTGATCATGGGCGTGGTCAGCTCGGAGAAATCCGTGTACTTCCTTGCCAGCTCCAGAAACTGCTCCACACGGGCACTGTCCTCTGCGAAAGCGGACAGCCTTTCTTCCGCTTCTGTGACAGAGGCTTGCAGCGTTTTTTGCTCGGCTTCGTAATCCGCCAGCAGACTGTCAAAGCGTTCATCGGTGATGCGCCCGACAGCAAAGGATTCATAGAGCTTCTTGATGATGGTATCCAGCTCAAAAATCCGCTTTTTCTCCTTGTTCAGCTTCCGCTTGGTTTCCTTGGCGGCTTCCGCCTGGCGCAGCTGGGAGGCGGAGCGTACCTTCTCCAGAAAAGCGTCTCGGTCGGAGATGGCAAAGGTGCTGGCAGCCCGGATGGTTTCCAGAATCAGCTCCCGCAGCGCTTTGGTGCTGATATGATGTCCACAGCAAGCGGCGGAGCGCTTTTGACCTGCCAACTTGTATGTGGAGCATTCAAACGCATCGTAGGGATAAGGTTTGCTTTCTGTCCCTCGTGACCGATGGTTATACATCTTTGCTCCACAGTCAGCACAGAACACAAGCCCTGTCAGGGGATTCGCCTCACCCAGCGTGTCATGCCGCCGTGGCGTTTTCCGCAGCTTCTGTGCCAGCTCCCATGTTTCTGCATCCACGATGGCTTCATGGGTGTTCTCGAAAATCAGCCAATCCTCCGGGGGATTCATCACCGCATTCTTGTCCTTATAGGACTGCTTGTGGGAACGGAAATTCACAGTATGCCCCATATACTCCGGCTTGGAGAGAATCTGCCAACGATGTAGCCGCTCCAGTTATACGGGTTGGGGAACTCCTCCTTGCTTTTCCAGACACCCTTGTTCTGCTTGCCGAAGTAGACCGCAGGCGTGTCGATCTTGTCATCGAACAGAATACGGGCGATGTCGTAGGGGCCTTTGCCTCAATGGTCAGCTGGAAGATACGCCGCACCACGGCAGCCGCTTCCTCGTCGATCAGCCAGTGGTATTTGTTCTCCGGGTCTTTCTTATAGCCGTAGATGGCGCAGTTGGTGGTTGGCTTGCCGGATTCCCCCTTGACCCGAATGGCGGTTTTCTGCTTGCGGCTCAGGTCACGAAGATACCATTCGTTCATGATGTTGAGGAAGGGCGCAAACTCGTTGCTGTTCTGGTCATCACTGTCCACGCCGTTGGCAATGGCAACAAAGTGGACGCCATGCTGCCGGAAGAATACCTCTGTGTAAAAGCCGGTTTGCAGATAGTCACGCCCCGCCCGGCTCATATCCTTGACAATGACATGGGCCACCTTGCCTGCTTCAATGTCCGCTACCAGCTGTTTCCATGCTGGACGCTCGAAATTGCCGCCGCTCCAGCCGTCGTCGGTGTAATGGCGGCAGTTGGTGTAGCCTCTCTGCTGGGCGTAGCTTTCGAGGTATTTTTTCTGATTGACGATGGAATTGCTATCACCTGCGTTGTCATCGTCACGGCTCAGCCGCTCATACAGAGCGGTGATCTTTTCCTCAGTCTGTTTCATGCGCATTCGGCGCTCCTTTCAGACTGACGGCTCATTTGTGGTGCTTCCATTATAGCACAAGTGCCGTCATTTGTAACCCCTTCATTGCGGATCATCCGCAGAATCTTTTCCTCCATAGTCTCCGCTGCTGTTTCGCTGAATGCGACCCTTACCTTATAGGTGGTGCCGCCGATACGCCGAATGATGAACTGTTCTTGCTTCGTTTGCTCCATAGGCTTCCTCCTTGCGTAATTTGTTGGTTTTTGGTATAATAAATCTGGTTCCGTTGGTTGTAAGCCAAATGTGTCTTTGCGCTGGTTTCCCATGTTCAGTTTCCCCTTTTTCTCTGTTGATAGCTTAAAAAGTAACCTGTGTAACTTGTGTGCAGATTACCTTTCTACTAATAGGAGAAAACGGGGTGTAAATCGGAACTGTTTTTTAGAAAAAGAAAAATATTTTTCGAGGAGGTGAAGCTGTCGTGAACATGGAGGATGAACTGCGTGTGATGATGATTTTTCCGATGAGGAAGAAGAATTAGAAGATCTGCCCGAAGATGCCGCTCTGGAACTGACCGAGGATGCTTTGCCGATTGGGCGGACTCCTCCGATGGTGCGCCGGAGGATGAGCGTTGGAGGAAGCGCTGGCGGAGGAACGCACGCTGGAACTGGAAAGCGAGCTGGAGCAGGACGAGCATCCCAGAGACTATGCCGCCGAGGCTGGAGGACGAGGAGGAAGAAGCCGCGCCCAACAGCGAAAAACGACTCAAGCGGGAAATTCGCGCAGAGGCTCTGCGGCGGCTGGAGGAAGCAGCCCGGACGGAATCGGATTTTTTGACTGTGGTAGACGAGTGGAACAAGCTGGACAGAAATCGGGAACGCCGGGAGCGTGACCACGAAAACCTGCGTGGGGATGTGCCGTTGGAGTTTCGGGCTGTGCCAGAACCGAGAATTGCTCCCCTCTGGATGAATCTGCCAAGGTTCCGCCAGCTCTGTCAGGGAAATTTTCTCGACATCATCTTCTCCTGCCCCTATGAACTGCACGAGCTGACCGCAAATTGCTTTCTCTCCAAGCTCTTTTTCACGCTCAGTGATGAACAGAAGGAGGTACTGTATTACCTGTTCGTCAAGCAATACAGCACCACAAGGCTTGCTGCCATCCGTGGGCAGTCCGACCGGAATATCCGAAAGCTGCGTATGACCATTCAGAAAAAGCTGCAAAGGCGGATGTATGAGCATCTGAGCGAAAAGCTGGAAAAGGACTACAGCATTACTCTGCGGGAGCGTGAGTTCGTAGAGGAATATGAAGCACTGCTGCAAACCATGGGCAAGGATGCCGTGATCCGCCGGGAAAACAAAACCAAACCGAGAAAAAAAGAAAACCGTCCTTGACGGAGCCAAGGACGTTGATACAATAGTAATATGGTTAATATATAGTTGGATTACGAGCAGAGAGGAACAGTACCATGAAGAATCTCTTTGAGCAGTCCCGTTCCCATTGGGTGCGGTATGACCGCTATGAACTGAAAACTGCCGCAGACGGAAAGCGGTATATCACGCCGGGGAAGAATACCAAGCCCGACATCTATAATCCTCTGAAGGAAGCGCCGGGAATCGTGCTGGATGCGCTGAATGTGGGTATGCTGATGATGAACCGCAGTCCGGAGGACGAGGTGCAGAAGGCCATTCTGGAGTTTGTAACCCATTACGGCCTGCTGGGTCTGATGACGCGCTGCCCACCACAACCTCCTTCATGGACTATGAGGCGGTGTATCTGCCGAAAAATCACTTCATCAAGCAGAATCCATGGAAACCGAGGACTATTTGGCGCTGTTCTATCCCTTTGACCAGCTGGATCTGGTCAAGAAGGGCATTGAGTCCAGATGGAGCGTGTCCGGCGACAACATGATGGTGGCGCTGACCATGACCTTCATAAACGAGCCTATGGCGAAAACCATGAGCTTCCAGCGAGAGTATGCTGAGCCTTACGATTGGGTGGCGCAGCAGTTTAAGGACTGGGCCTTTACCCTGACCACATCCATTTTGTATTACAACGATTATGATCTGATCGACAAGGATACAAGAAATCTGTACCGTATGGGTATGGCCGCCTTCGGCGGCATTGCACCCAGCTATCATATTGAGCTGCTGGACAAGCCGACCATCTATTGGGACTTCCATTCGTTGCTGCTGGGCATTCAGATGATGTTCAGCTTCCTGCTGGTGGACGGAGAAAAGCCCCTGCGGCTGTGCAAGCACTGCCAGAAGGTATTCCTGAGCAGCCGCTCCAATTCCGCTTTTTGCAGTCCCCGGTGCAAGAATCAGTATAATGTCTATAAGAGCCGGGGGAAGAAAACCAGCGAAGAAGATTGATAGAACAATCACAGGAGATGTTGTATGTTTACTTTGATAGACTTTGAAAACTGGGAGCGCAAGGAACATTATCTGCATTTTTACAATGATGTGCGCTGCTCCTATTCTACGTGCGTCAATATCGACATATCAAATCTGAACGGGCAACGGCTATATCCGGCAATGCTTTGGCTGTTGACGCAGACCGTCAATGAAATGCCAGAGTTTCGCACCGCTCTTACAGAAAAAGGACTTGGCTATTTTAGTGAGATGCACCCTGCATACACTATTTTCAATCAGGAGCAAGAGACGTTTTCTGGGATATGGACAGCGTACAAATCAAATTATACTGCTTTTCTGAGCAGTTACGAGGCTGATGTTGCGAAATATTCCTCATCTGAAAAATATGATCCGAAACCGGAAAGACCCGTCAATTCATTTGACGTATCCATGATTCCGTGGTTTTCATTCACAGCATTTAATCTACAAGTTTTCGGTGACGGAAACTATCTGCTTCCGATTTTTACCATGGGAAAGGCTTTTGATGCAGGAACGAAGAAGATGCTTCCATTAGCAATTCAGGTTCATCACGCAGTTTGTGATGGATACCATGTCGGACGGTTCATCGAATTGTTGCAGAAGAAAATCATTGGTTTTGATTCCGGCTGCAATTCTGCCCCCTCTGATATATCTGCGACGGTGAAAGGACGAATAAAATGACAGATAAAGCACTTTGGGCATTTTCAGACACGTCAGGAAATTGCAGCAACACAATATCTCTTTGCGAGGCAACTAAGGAAGATGCACCGTTTATAGCTGCGATCTACAATCAGGCAATTCTTGCGGGAAACTGCACTTGTGATACAAAAACAGTCACTTCCGAAATGCGTGAAAAATGGATTTGTCAGCACGCTGCCGATGGTTATCCGGTGTATTTATGTCTTGAGAATGGGATACCTGTGGGCTATGGCTATTTAACAGCTTACCGACAGGGTCGTGAAGCTGTTAATCATGTGGCGGAGGTCAGCTATTATTTGGACTTCTCGGCACACGGGCGCCATATCGGCACTCATCTGCTTGCCGCATTAGAGCAACAGGCAAAGAAGCAAGGACTTAAAGTTCTGATTGCAATTCTCGTTGGCAGCAATCGGCCAAGCGTTGGCTTATTGGAGAAGTATGGTTATGTGGAATGGGGTCGGCTTCCGCAAATCGTACATTTGGGTGATCGGCATACCGATCACTTGATATACGGCAAGTATTTGTAAGTGTAGGACGGTATCATATCAAGCGGAATATACGAACGGGAGTATTTCATCAAGCGAGGTTTTTAGAAAATGGTCGAGAGAATTTATCACGTTGGATTAACTGTATCTGATTTAGATCGCTCCATTGCTTTTTACAGAGACATCCTTGGCCTTGAATTCCAAGGAGAAATATTCATGGCTGGCGAAGAAACAGACAGGTTGTTTCGAATGAAAGATACAAAAGCGAGAGTAGCTTATCTGAACGGCTCTAAAGCTATTGAAGCGCCACCAATCGAACTGATTCAGTTTGTGGACAATAAAGTAAAAAAAGTGAAGGGGAATCTATTTACAACATCTATCTCAGAAGTATGTTCTATACGGATGATATTGAGCGTGTTTATAATAGTCTTATCGAAAATCATGTAGAATGCTTATCTGAACCGCAGTATTTCGATTTCCGGGCAAACGAATTAGGAGAAAGCAGGGCTTTTTATTTCAGAGATCCCGATGGGATTGTACTTGAATGATGCAACCTATTTGAAGATAAAGCCCAATTGGGGAAAATGCCCGTTATCGGCCATACAGCCAATAACGGGGCATTTGTCATTCATATACAAGCTCGGTTAAAACAATTTCCTCTGCACGGCTGCGGATGCTGTTCATCCGGCGCACCCATTCCATCTGTCAGCAGCTTTCAGGCTTCGGTTGCACCTCTTGCTTCGCCATAGCAGAAACGATGATTTCCATTCGCTCATTGCAGGTTTGGTCGATCTCGGCAAGGTGCCGGTGCAGCGTTCCACTTGTAAGAAAATTTGCATAGAGGACAGGGCGATGCTCTTTCAGATAGCTGCGGCGCATACGCCCGTATTTGCCTATCTGATATTCGCCGTCATCCGGTAAAGTAATGTTGGGAATGAAATAATCGCCCACTTGACGGTATGTACCGCCCATTTCTTCAAAGATAGTTTTCATAAAATTCAGCTCCTTTTGTGTTGATTTCCAGCGGTTATAAGGCTTTTTGACTCCTTTCTTACAACTGCTTTTCAATTCACCACAAATGAGCCGCAGTCATATGTATTAGGTGGCAGAAACAACCCTTTACATATTAACTCTTGTTACGGCATTTTGATGCTGGTTCTGGCAGCGGCGTCCCTCGCTTCGGGTGTGCTGGCAGGGATATTTGCCGCCAGGGCTTCTTCCGGCTTTGCCTGCAACCTGCGTGATGGAATGTATGAAACATACAGACCTTTTTCTTTTTCCAACATTGATAAATACAGTACTGCCGGTCTTGTTACCCGGATGACTACGGATGTCACCAATGTCCAGAATTCTTATCAGATGATTCTGCGTATTGCGGTGAGGGCACCTCTTATGCTGATATGCAGCATGGTCATGTGCTTTGCCATCCACGCGAGGCTGAGTCTGATATTTGTGGCGGCTATCGTGGTGCTCTCGGCAGTGCTTCTTTTCATCATGAGCCATGCCACGCGCATTTTTGATGTGGTATTTAGGAAATATGATGATTTAAACGCCAGTGTCCAGGAAAATGTTTCTGCCATCCGGGTTGTGAAATCTTATGTAAGGGAAGATTATGAAAATGAGAAATTTACCCGGGCAGCACAGAACCTGTACCGGCTGTTTACAAAGGCGGAAGGGATTCTTGCCTCACAATCCGACGATGAGTGCTGGTGGTTACGGCTTGGCATTCTTCTTCTTTCCTGGTTCGGAGCCAGGTTTGTGGTAGCGGGGGCTCTGACCACCGGACAGCTCACATCCATGTTCAGCTATGTAATGAGTATATTGATGTCCCTTATGATGCTGTCCATGATTTTTGTCATGATGACCATGAGCGCGGCCAGCGGCAGGAGAATTGCGGAGGTATTGACAGAGGTGCCGGATATGGAAAATGCCCGGAATGCCGGTCAAATGCAATTTCCGGACGGCAGGATTGATTTGACCATGTGAGCTTCGCATATAAGGCGGGAAAAGGTTGGAGGGGAAGAGAGGGAAGAAACGCTGACGGATATCGATCTGCATATACGTTCCGGAGAAACGATTGGAATTATCGGCGGTACCGGCTGCGGTAAATCCAGCCTTGTCAATCTGGTGAGCCGTCTGTATGATGCCTCGGAGGGCACGGTCCGGTGGGCGGCCGGAATGTAAAGGATTATGACCTGGAAGCGCTCAGGAATCAGGTGGCGGTGGTTCTTCAGAAAAATGTTCTTTTCTCGGGGACAATACTGGAAAATCTGCGGTGGGGAAATGAAAATGCCACACAGGAGGAATGCATGGAGCCTGCTGTCAGGCCTGTGCCGATGAATTCATAAACCGGTTCCCGGATGGCTATGAGACTTATCTGGAACAGGGCGGTTCCAATGTATCAGGCGGGCAGAAACAGCGCCTTTGCATTGCCAGAGCGCTTTTAAAGAAGCCTAAGATATTGATTCTGGATGACTCGACGAGCGCAGTGGATACGGCAACGGATGCCAGAATCAGGAGTGCGTTTGCGGAACGAATACCGGGGACCACCAAACTGATTATTGCCCAGCGGATCTCATCCGTCCGGGATGCCGATCGGATTGCCGTATTGGACAACGGAAAACTGAACGGGTTCGGAAGTCATGAAGAACTGCTGGAATCCAATGCTATTTACCGGGAAATATATGAAGGACAGACGGGAGGCGGAGGAGATTTTGATCAGCAGCCCGGGGCTGGCATAGAAGAAACAGGAAAGGCGGGTGCGGTTTATGCCTGAAATACAGAAAAAAAGAAATGCAGGAGGCTTCGGCTCCTGTGAAAACCGGAAAACTTCAGAAGCCGGGAAAAACCATAGCAAGGTTGCTTGGGATTATGATAAAAGAGTATGGGGTTCAGCTGGGGATTGTCGTTATCTGCATCATAGCCGCTGCCTTATGTACATTGAAGGGAACGCTTTTTATGCAGACGCTTATAGACGATTATATCCTTCCCCTGACAAACACAGGGAATCCCGATTTCACGCCTCTGCTGAAGGCGCTGGGATCACTGGCTGTTATATATGCAGCAGGAATCGTATGCGCTTATGGCTATAACCGGATTATGGTGAATGTCAGTCAGGGGACGATGAGAAATCTCCGTATCCGGATTTTTACGCATATGGAATCCCTGCCGGTTAAATATTTTGATACCCATGCCCATGGGGATATCATGTCCGTATACACCAATGATGTGGATACGCTGCGCCAGCTTATGGGGCAGAGCATTCCTCAGGTAATTAATTCTGCTGTTACGGTGGTTATGACTCTGGTGAGTATGATTCTCCTGAATATTCCCCTGACTCTGGTCACTCTGTTCATGGTGGGGGTCATGCTTTTTGCCACAAGCAGGCTCAGCGGACTGTCGGGACAGTATTTTGTAAAGCAG
>ENA-OUNI01000432-OUNI01000432.1-human-gut-metagenome-genome-assembly--contig:-NODE-432-length-19503-cov-2.920882_pt1 | contig 19503 bp, 25 predicted proteins | sample MGYA00242499_ERZ504580 | MGnify/ENA primary metagenome ERZ504580 (study PRJEB26092, sample SAMD00036315) | human gut metagenome | host: Homo sapiens | study: EMG produced TPA metagenomics assembly of... | reverse complement strand
AACTGGCCGCGTCGGCCCAGCTCCGCAGTGAACGAGTGACGAGGTCGTCCGCTGAAGACGGCGGCTCCGCACTCGCGGTCCGTCTCCCAGTCCAAGCAGCAGGCCGCGGCTACAAGTTCGTCGAATACTTGACCCACGGCGACGGCGCCCAGACCATGGCCGACACCGGCACCTTCCCGAGCCTGAAGAAGATCCTCTCCTCCGACTCCTTCACCAATCCGAACACTGAAGCCAACAAGAAGGTCAACGACTACTTCGGCGGCCAGAACGTGAACGAGATTCTCTCCGAAGCCGCCCAGCGCAAGGTCTCCGCCTTCCAGTACCTGCCGTACAACCCGTACGCGCAGTCCACCTTCGGCGATCAGATCTCCAAGGCCTACAGCGAGGACATCACTCTGGAGGAAGCTTTCGTCAACTACAGCAAGGCGCTCACCGATCACGGCAACCAGCAGGGCTACACCGTCACCAGCAAGGACTGACGGCGCCCAGCCGCTGCCGTGCGGCACAACGAAAAACGCGATAATGCGATCCGACATACGCAACGCACCATCGCAACCATGAAGATCGACGGCAGGTGGGAATCGTCTGACGTGACCCGCCTGCCTCACTTCGCAAAATAATTTTAAAAACGAAATCTTATAATAGAAAAAGATTTCAAAAAAATAGCAATCCTGTAATTCAAACAATAAAAGATTTTGCGGATTAACAATTGCACATGGTTGTGCGATCAATAGAGCAAAAAGCATACAGAAAGAAGAAAGCATGTCTCAGCAAGCAGCAGTCGCGGCGGATGCGCTGCATACGCCTGCGGACCAGGTTCGCGTCAACCGTCACCGTGCGGATTGGCGTGGTTGGAAGTTCATGTGGCCGTTCGCGTTGGTGTTCGTGTTCGTGTTCGTGATCCCGATCCTGTACGCGATCTACATCAGCTTCTTCCAGAAGCAGATGATCGGCGGCACGAAGTTCGTGGGAATCAGCAACTACATTCGTCTGTTCCACGACCAGCAGTTCTGGAGCTCGGTGGGCAGGGTCGCGCTGTTCACCTGCGTGCAGGTGCCGGTCATGCTGTTCCTGTCGGCGGCGATGGCCCTGGCGTTGGATTCCATGAAGCTGCACGGCGCGAAGTTCTTCCGCATCTCCACGTTCCTGCCGTACGCGGTGCCGGCCGTGGTGTCGACTTTGGTGTGGGGCTTCATGTACGGTGCGAAGTACGGTCTGGTCGGCTCGCTGAACGACTGGCTGGGCACGAACCTCGACGTGCTGAGCCCGAACGTGCTGCTCGCTTCGATCGGCAACATCGTGACCTGGGAGTTCACCGGCTACAACATGCTGATCTTCTACAGCTCGCTGTCCACGATCCCGCATTCGCTGTACGAGGCCGCCTCGATCGACGGGGCGTCCGAGTGGCAGATCGTCAAGTCCATCAAGCTGCCGGAACTGAAGGCTCGCTCGCGATCACGGTGATCTTCTCGATCATCGGCTCGTTCCAGCTGTTCAACGAGCCGAGCATCCTGCAGAACATGGTGCCGGGCAACTCGATCACCACGTACTACACGCCGAACATGTACGCGTACAACCTGAGCTTCGCGGGCAACCAGTCGAACTACGCCGCCGCCCTGGCGATCACGATGGCCGTGATCACGATGGCGATCGCGTACGCGGTGCAGCTCAACAGCATGAAGGAGCAGATGAAGTAACGCCCGGTGGCGCGAACCATCCGCATATAGGGGAAGAAACGCTAAGGAGCATCGAAAATGAGTGACGCAACAATCGCCGCGGGCACGGAGCAGAGGCTCACCGCTCAGGAGCTCAAAGCCCAGGAGAAGGCCGCGAAAAAGACCGAGAAGGAACGCCTCAAGAGGGTCGCGCGCGACGAGAAGGCCGAGCGCAAGAGGGCCGCGAAGTCCGGCTTCGCGAACGTGGCGAACCCGCGCAGGAGCACGCTGCTGACCATCGTGTGCGCGCTGTTCGCGGTGTACTGCCTGTTCCCGTTCGTGTACCTGCTGATCAACGCCACGAAGACGCAGGCGGACTTCACGTCCACGTTCGGTCTGGGCTTCGGCCGCACGTTCGCTTTGTGGGACAACATCAAGACCGTGTTCACCTACCAGGACGGCATCTTCGGACGCTGGTTCCTGAACACGATCCTGTACGTGGTCGTGGGCGCCGGCGGCGCGACACTGCTGGCCATCATGGGCGGGTACGGCCTGGCGAAGTTCCGTTTCCCGGGACGCAAGGCCGTGTTCGCGGTGATCATCGGCGCCATCTCGGTGCCGGGCATCGCCCTGGCCGTGCCGCAGTTCCTGCTGTTCGCCAAGCTGAACCTGACGAACACCCCGTGGGCCATGATCATCCCGAGCCTGGTGTCGACGTTCGGCCTGTACCTGATGTGGATCTTCTCCGACCAGGCCGTGCCGACCGAGCTGCTCGAAGCCGCCCGCGTGGACGGCGCCGGCGAGTTCCGCACGTTCTTCCAGGTATCCCTGCCGCTGCTCGCCCCGGGGATCGTGACGACGGCCCTGTTCACGATCGTGGCGACGTGGAACAACTACTTCCTGCCGTTGATCATGCTGAAGGATTCGAACTGGTATCCGCTCACGATCGGTCTGAACCAGTGGAAGGACCAGGCGAGCACCGCGGGCGGCCAGGCGATCCAGAACCTGGTGGTCACGGGTTCGTTGATCACGATCGTCCCGTTGGTCATCGCGTTCCTGTGCCTGCAGAAGTACTGGCAGTCCGGCCTTGCCGCAGGCGCCGTCAAGGAATGAATTTGTTAGGATAGTTGACAAAAAAACAAAGGAGTGGATATGACTCAACGTAGAGCCTATCGTTGGCCGCAGCCGTTGGCTGGACAGCAGGAACGCATCTGGTACGGAGGTGACTACAACCCGGACCAGTGGCCCGAGGAAGTGTGGGACGATGACGTTCGTCTGATGAAGAAGGCTGGCGTGAACCTCGTGTCCGTGGGCATCTTCTCGTGGGCGAAGATCGAGACGAGCGAGGGCGTGTACGATTTCGACTGGCTCGACCGCATCATCGACAAGCTGGGCGGGGCCGGTATCGCAGTGGACTTGGCGTCCGCCACCGCGTCGCCGCCGATGTGGCTCACCCAGGCGCATCCCGAGGTGCTGTGGAAGGACTACCGCGGCGACGTGTGCCAGCCGGGCGCCCGCCAGCATTGGAGGCCGACCAGTCCGGTGTTCCGCGAGTACGCGCTGAAGCTGTGCCGTGCGATGGCCGAGCATTACAAGGGCAACCCGTATGTGGTCGCATGGCATGTGAGCAACGAGTACGGCTGCCACAACCGTTTCGACTATTCCGAGGACGCCGAACATGCGTTCCAGCAGTGGTGCGAGGAACGCTACGGCACCATCGACGCGGTGAACGACGCGTGGGGCACGGCGTTCTGGGCACAGCGCATGAACGACTTCAGTGAGATCGTGCCTCCGCGCTTCATCGGCGACGGCAACTTCATGAACCCGGGCAAGCTGCTCGACTTCAAGCGGTTCAGCTCGGACGCGTTGAAGCGTTCTACATCGCCGAGCGCGACACGCTTGCCGAGATCACGCCGGATCTGCCCTGACCACGAACTTCATGGTGTCCGCGTCCGGTTCGGTGTTGGACTACGACGATTGGGGCGACGAGGTCGATTTCGTGTCGAACGACCATTACTTCATTCCGGGCGAGGCCCACTTGGACGAGCTCGCGTTCTCCGCGAGCCTGGTCGACGGCATCGCACGCAAGGATCCGTGGTTCCTGATGGAGCATTCCACCAGCGCGGTCAACTGGCGTGAGATCAACTACCGCAAGGAGCCCGGCCAGCTGGTGCGCGACTCTTTGGCTCATGTGGCCATGGGTGCGGACGCGGTGTGCTACTTCCAGTGGAGGCAGTCCAAGGCAGGCGCGGAGAAGTTCCATTCCGCGATGGTGCCCCACGCGGGCGAGGATTCCGCCGTGTTCCGCGACGTGTGCGAGCTGGGCGCCGATCTGAACAAACTGTCCGACGAGGGCATTCTGGGATCGAGGCTCGCGAAGTCCCGTGTGGCCGTGGTATTCGACTACGAGTCCGAATGGGCCACCGAACACACCGCCACGCCGACCCAGCACGTGCATCACGTGGACGAGCCATTGGCGTGGTTCCGCGCTTTGGCCGATCAGGGTGTGACCGCGACGTGGTGCCGGTGCGCGCGCCTGGGATGACTACGAGATGGTCGTGCTGCCGAGCGTATACCTGCTTTCCGAGGAAACGACCCGCAGGGTGCGCGATTACGTCGTGGGCGGCGGTCGACTGGTCGTGACCTACTACACGGGCATCTCGGACGAGAAGGACCACGTGTGGCTCGGCGGGTATCCGGGCTCGATCCGTGACGTGGTCGGCGTGCGCGTGGAGGAATTCATGCCCATGGGCGACGATTTCACGGGCGTGCCGGATCACCTCGATCTGTCGAACGGCGCTGTTGCGCATGACATCGCCGATGTGATCGGCTCGGTCGACGGGACGGCCACCGTGCTGGCGACGTTCAAGGACAATCGTGGACGGGTATGGACGCGTTCCGGCGATCGTGGCGAACACGTTCGGCGAAGGTCGCAGCGTGTATGTGGGCGCACGCCTCGGCCGTGAGGGTCTGGCACTGAGCCTGCCCGAGATCCTCGAATCGCTCGGCATGGCCGAAGCGGGCGGAAACGACGGCCGAGTGCTGCACGTCGAACGTGAGGGCGCGGACGGTTCGAGGTTCGTGTTCTCGTTCAACCGCACGCATGAGACGGTCCGGGTTCCGGTGGAAGGCGAAGTCGTGGTCTCCTCGTTCGCGGACGTGGACGGCGAAACGGCCTCGATTAAACCGAACGGCGTGATCGTCACTAAGCAGTAAGCGGACAGCAAGCAAATAATCGCAACATTATGGGTGTCGCAGGTTGATGATTGTCAATCTGCCGACACCCATTTAATTTATACTATTCGAATAAAAACTAGGCGTGGAATTCCACTGCAGCCCAACTGATTGCTGGCAAAGTGCAGTGAACTGATCCATTGTCGATTGTTGCATGAAGCTCTTGGGGTGTCACTGCGGTTGGGTCGTCTGCGGAATTACGCTGATATGGATTGTCGTCATGCAGAATAATGGCCTTGTCTATATGGAAGTCGGATATGTCGAAATACGGCAGTTGAGACAGAGAAGCCGTAACCTTATGTGCGTCGGATGCGTCGCGATTCACCATAAGCAGAAGACCGGAATGATTCGTTTCGTCCCAAGTGATTACTGAATCAAGGGCATTGACCAAGCCGAAAGATTCAGTCTCTACGTTGGGAGAGTCGATGACTGGACTGTAGGCAATGCCATGGGCGTGTTGTGCGGCTTCGGCAAACGGATAGAAGACAGTTTGACGCCATGCGGGACCGTTCTTTTCGGCCATGATTGGCGCAATCACATTGACCAACTGCGCGCGCGAGGCAGAACGCACTCGGTCGCAGTGCTTAAGCAGAGTGATCATCAGCGACCCTTCTACCACTGCATCGGCTGCATTGTAGATATCTTCGAGCAGACGCGGTGCTTTCGGCCATGACTCATGATGAAGATCCTTGCCTGATTGGGCTTTCCATTCAGCTTCCTGCTGATTCCAGACGTCGGAATACCAGACGCCCCACTCATCAAATGACAGTGCTATATCATGATCGCCTGTGTGGGCATTTTTGGCTTCGTCTGCACATGCCGCCACGGTGGAGATGAACGTTTGCATGTCTTGTGAACTTGCCAGATAATCTTGCAACGATTTTGCCCCACGTTCGTAGTAGTAGGCATGGCAGGAGACGAAATCGAGATTGTCGTACGCTTTGGTAAGCACGCTGCGTTCCCAGGATCCAAACGTTGGCATATGGCGCTGGAGGAGCCGCAGGCCACGAGTTCCAAGCCTGATTCCGCGAGTTTCATGGCGTGTGCGACTCGGTCCACGGCTGCGGCATACTCGTCAGCTCATATGTCCCACCTGCCAAGGGCCATCCATTTCATTGCCGATGCACCACATTTTGATGTCCATTGGTTCGGTGATTCCGTTACGTACGCGGCGATCGGCAAGCTCGGTGCCGGGCGCTCCGTTGACGTATTCCAACTCTTCCAGTGCGGCCTTCAATCCTCGGGTGCCCATATTGACGGCAAGCATGATTTCGGTACCGGTCTTCTTGCTCCATCGGTAGAAATCGTCGATACCGACTTCATTGGTTTCGGTGCTGTGCCATGCGAGATCTCGTCGTATTGGGCGTTGCCCCCGTGGCCTGTGCCATCCTCCCAATTGTAGGCAGAGACGAAATTGCCGCCGGGGTAACGCACGCAGGTCACACCAAGTTCTTTGACTAGATTGATGACGTCTTGGCGGAATCCGTTTTCGTCGGCTGTGGGGTGACTTGGCTCATAAATGCCTCCGTAGACACAACGTCCAAGATGTTCTACAAATGATCCGAAAATGCGGGGTGGTATATCGGCAATTGCGCTGTTTTTTTGCACTGTGATTGTGCTGGTTCCGGAAGTCATGCCGTTCCTTTCGATGAGTGGTCTGATGAAATGTCTGCGTTGCGCGAGCTTCGACGGATATGCATACGTCTAGTATGCAATCATATCGTGTTTGCGTAGCTAAACAAAATATGCTAGGTAACTAAAGAAATACTGTAAAATCAACGATTTGCCTATTTGTTTGCGTAAACATAACTTTTGTGTTATCCTCATGACTGTCGGAAGCGTCAATGAATGATTCATAGCCGATAATGTTGGTCGATGTAGGAGGTCGGCCATATTTAAAGGAAGGAAGAACGATGAAGTTCACTGCATCCAAGAAAACAATCGCTCTGGTTGCTGCTGCTGCGATGCTGACTAGTGTCGCAGCCTGCGGGAGTTCCTCGAATTCGAGTTCTTCGGGGGTGACAGAGGGTGGTAAGACTGAAATTACGGTATGGTCTTGGGATTCCACTTTGCCGCGTACCGTGAAGGATTTTGAAAAGGCCAATCCGGACATCACTGTTAAGGTGACCAATGCCGGCACGAACAAGACCGAATACACGGCTTTGAACAATGCGCTTTCTGCAGGTAAAGGTGCGCCAGATTTGGTGCAGATTGAGTATTATGCACTTCCCGAATATCAGGTTCGTGGAGAGATTGAAGACCTGAGTCAGTTTGGTGCGGACAAGTTCTCGGATTTCTATACGCCGGGCACGTGGGCTTCTGTGAAACTTAATGGCGGTGTGTATGCACTGCCGATGGATTCCGGACCGATGGCATGGTTCTATAACAAGGATGTGTTTGATAAGGCCGGGGTCGATCCGACTCGGGTGAGGACGTGGGATGAGTTCTACGATGCTGCCAAGAAGGTTCGCGCAACAGTCCTACATTACGTCCGATTCTGGTGATGCTGGCTTCTTCGATTCCATGACATGGCTGGCGGGCGCGACGCGTTCTCCACTGGTTCCGATGGACAGTCCGTCACCATCAACCTCAGCAATGATTCCAAGGTCAAGACTTTTGTTGATTTCTGGCAGAAGATGATTGATGATGATCTTATCGATACCAAGACCGCAGGCTGGAGTGATGATTGGAACAAGAGTTTGAATGACGGCTCTATCGCTTCGCTGCTGACCGGTGCTTGGATGCCGTACAACTTGCTTTCCGGTGCTCCTGACGGTGAGGGGAAGTGGCGTGTTGCTCAGATGCCGACTCCGGATGGATCTGAAACCAATTCCGAGAACGGTGGTTCTTCGCTGGCGATGGTCAAGACGGATGACAAGGCCAAGGCCGAAGCTGCATACAAGTTCGCTGAATATGCGTGCCACAATGCCGAAGGCATCAAGACTCGCGTCGCTGGCGGCGCATTCCCTGCCGATAACGACACTCTCGCTTCTGATGACTTCCTGAACATGACCTCTCTGACTGATTCCGATGGCAATGCGCACGAATACTTCGGTGGTCAGAAGTTCAATGAGGAGCTCGCCAAGCTGCGGCCAATGTTTCGACTGGCTACAAGTTCCTGCCGTTCGAGGTTTATGCGCGTGGCGTATATAGCGATGATGCCGGTGGTGCATATACCGACAAGTCCGTCACCCTTGCTGAAGGTGTTCAGGCTTGGGAAAAGAATATCAAGGATTATGCATCTCAGCAGGGCTACACCGTGAAGTAGCTGCATGATTCCATAGTGGAATCGGTAAATATGAGCGTCTGTGGATTGAGAGATTGTCAATCGGCGGACGCTTTTTTGAGCTATCAGTGGATTGCGTGGCTGAATCGAAGAGATTGGAGGATTGTACGCTGGCTTTCGGGTGACTGACGTACACTCGAATGCGTATGTCTGTACGTACGTTTTCGTGTGGGAACATCAAACGGAAGGAATCGGCTTGAAACTGGTGAAACGACTCATCGCCATCTGCTGTGCGGCCATTATGGCAGTCAGTGCGGCCGCTTGCGGAGCCAACGTCGATTCCCGCACCGAAATCACCGTGTGGTCGTGGGAACCGAGCATGAAACAGGTCATTGCCAGCTTCGAAAAGGAAAACCCCGACATCCACGTTATTTGGAAGAACACAAGCGGTTACGACAATCTCAACAACGCCATTCAAGACGGTTACGGCATTCCCGACGTGGTGCAATTGGAATACTATGCGTTGCGCCAGTACGCGGTAAGCGGCCAGCTGGTGGCGATCACCGGGCGTACGGAAGGCTACGGCGATTTCTACACGCCCGGTACGTGGGCTTCGGTGCAGCTGAACGGCCGCGTGTACGGCCTTCCCATGGATTCCGGTCCAATGGCGTTCTTCTACAACGACAGCGTGTTCGAGCAGGTAGCATCGATGCCTCCAAGATTCGCACGTGGGACGACTATTACGAGGCGGCCAAAAAGCTGAAAAGCATCGGCGTGTACATCGCAGCCGATTCGGGTGACGCCAGCTTCTACGACACGATGATCTGGCTTGCCGGAGGCCGTCCGTTCTCCACCTCCAACGACGGCAAAAACGTGACGATCAACCTCACCGACGATGAGGGTACGAGAACCTTCACCGAATTCTGGCAGAAAATGATCGACGAAGGTTTGGTCGCCACCAATCTGACCACATGGTCCGATGGGTGGAAGGAAGCCGTGGGGGAGGGGAAGATCGCCTCCATGTTCTCCGGTGCTTGGCTGCCGTCGCTGCTCATGTCGAACCTTCCCGGAACCGCGGGTTTGTGGCGTGTGGCACAGATGCCCACGCCGGATGGCAGTTATACCACGTCGGAAAACGGCGGTTCGGCGCTGGCTGTGTTGCAGCGTTCGCGCAAGCCCGAAGCGTCATATCGTTTCATCGAATACGCATGCCATAACGCGGAAGGCATCAAAGCCCGTGTGGACGGCGGTGCGTTCCCCGCCGATAACGTCACGTTGTCTGATCGGGAATTCCTGCGCAAAACCACCGTGACCGACGAACGTGGCATTGAAATCCCGTATTTCGGCGGTCAGGAATACAATCGCGTGCTTTCCCAAGCCGCGGAAAACGTGTCGACCGGTTACCAGTATCTGCCGTTTGAAGTGTATGCGCGAAGCGACTTCCGCACTACCGTAGGCAAGGCCTACAAATGGTCGAGCCGGTTGCGCAAAGAGCAGGACAGGCTGAATATCATCGCGGCCGGTGGCAAAGTGTTCGACAAATCCGCCATCGGCGACGCGTTGAAGGAAACTGATTCCGCTGATCGTCTCAAATTGAAAAGCGGTATTGCGCTGTGGCAGAAGGATTTGAAGGAATATGGAGCCAATCAGGGCTTTACTATTCAGTAAATAGTTAATTATTTGCTATAGTTGTAGAAATAATAATGCTGTCTTGTTTTTCTTTTGAATTCAAGACAGCCATTATTTTTATATATTGAGATTGTATGTTGACGAAAAGTTATTGTCGAATATTGCGTTCGTAAATATGCAGCATGCCTTTGAAAATCAGATCAGGGTCATAAATGTCGATCATGTCGGTATCGTCGGCGAACACGCGGCTTAAACCACCCGTCGCAACCACGCGGAAATCCTCGTCGATTTCACGATGGAATTGCGCGATCGTACGTTCGATGCCGCCAAGGAAGTTGTAATACAGGCCGGCTGCATGGCTGGCTTGGTGCTTTTCGCCAGAATCGACGAGGGGCGCGTTATCTCCACTTCCGGCAACTGGGCCGTGGCATCCCACAAGGCGGCCGCGCCTGTGCGAATGCCGGTGGTGATGAGCCCGCAAATCACCGACGCATCGGCGGTCACATAGTTGAATGTGGTGGCCGTGCCGAAATCCGCCACCAGAATCGGCCCGCCATACTCGTAGTAGGCTCCCGCACAGTCGGCAATGCAGTCCGCGCCCATATTCTGCGGATTGTCCATGCGAATATTGATGCCGGTTTTGACTCCCGGTCCAACAATCATCGGATCGATATTGAGGAATTTCACAATGCTGGCACGGAACGAATGCATGACCTTCGGCACCACCGACGTGATGATCACATCGTCCACATCGCCCGGCGCATAGCCGCTCAGCCGCAGGAATTGCGTGATCATCAGCCATATTCATCCGACGTGTGGTTCGCCTTCGTGGTGATGCGATACGTGCCGGCGATATGCCCGTCATCGAGAAAGCCGATCACCACATTGGTGTTGCCGATGTCGACTGCGACCAGAAGCATGTCGAATTCTCCTTACGATTGCTGTATTGACGCTATTTCCTGTGATGCTGGTTGATGGTTACGATGCTTGCGATTCAGCGGATTCGGTATTGCGCAACGCTGCCAATTCGGTGAGGATGCGTTCCGCCAATTCCTGCTTGCTCATCTTGTTCCAATGCTCGATGATCGGTTCGTCGGTGGTTTCGCCGGGTTTCAGCACGGTCACCACATTCGTATCCACCGCGAATCCGGCGCCGGGAGTGTTGAGATTGTTGGCCACCAGCATGGAACAATGCTTGGATGTGAGTTTTTTCGCTGCGTTCGATTCAAGATCCTGCGTTTCCATGGCGAAACCGCACAAGGTTTGACCGGCGGTTTTATGCGCGCCTGCCCATGCGAGAATATCGGGATTCGAAGTGAGCCGCAGATCGATATTGACGCGCCCGTTCTTCTTGATTTTCTCCGAAGACTGCTCAATCGGGCGGAAATCGCCGACGGCAGCGGCCATAATCGTCAAATCGGCCTGCGTGAAATGCTCTTGCACCGCGTTGAACATTTGCTGCGCGGTGGTGACGTGAACCGTATCAATGCCGCGGGGAGCGCTCAATGTGACAGGGCCGGATACCAGCGTCACATCCGCGCCCATATCGCGTGCCTGCTCGGCGATCGCATAGCCCATTCTTCCAGTGGAATGATTGGTGAGGTAGCGCACGGGATCAAGTGGCTCCTGTGTGGGGCCGGCGGTGACGAGCACATGCAATCCGTGCAATGGCAACGTTTCTGCGGGCTGGTTCGCACGCAGCAGATCAGCTACGGCAGCTTCGATCGCAGCAGGCTCCTCCATGCGCCCCTTGCCAACATCCTGGCAGGCAAGCATACCGGATCCCGGCTCCACAATGGTCCATCCAAGTTCACGGCAGGCATTGAGATTGCGTTGCGTCACGGCATTCTCATACATGTGCACGTTCATGGCAGGGCATAGGATTTTCGGTCCCTCGCTATAGGCAAGCACGGTACTTGTCAGCTGGTCGTCGGCAATGCCGCATGCGATTTTCGCAATGATATCGGCGCTCGCAGGAGCGATGACGAGCATGTCCGCCCATTTCGCATCATCCACGTGATTGATATGCAGCGGATCGGATGGCGTATGCGCAACATCGCCGTCATTGCGCTGTGCTGCGAACATGGACGTGCGCGTCTGCGTATGCGTGAGCGAGCTGAACGTCAACGGGGTGACGAACTCCTGCGCGGCCGCGGTCATGGCCACGCGAACCTCATGTCCCTGCTTGCTCCAGTCGGAGGCGAGATGGCAGGCCTTGAATGCGGCGATGCTGCCGGTCACGCCGAGAAGAATATGCGCCATAGCCGATATTGTCCTTCCCTTGACGTTGGCAAGACTTACGAAACTGCGTCAAGTATATATCGAACCGGCTGAAGCATGCGGCATTGCGGCATTGCCGTCAGATGAATCCTGCGGGCATGGCGGATTGTAGAATCAGACTTTGGTGATCGACCCGTACAGGCGGTCAACCAGAACAAACACATAATCAAACAGGAGCAATCATGTCGCAATCTTCAGGTGCGTACGGCGAAGCGACGCAACCGAACAGAAGAACGAACAACACAACAATCAGTCCGCAAGCTCGGCAAGCACCGACGCAACTTTGAACGCGCGTGCCAAATCGCCGAAATCCAAGGGGCCCAACAAGTGGATCATCGCCATCATTGCAGTGATCGCAGTGGTCGCCATCATTGTGGGCGTCGTCGTGTTCCGTAACAACAATGCATCCAGCGATACCGCGGAAAATGGCGCCTCCAACACCGTGACCATTGGACTGAAACTCGCCCCCGTAAGTCTCGACATTCGCCACCAGTCCGGATCGGCGATCGAACAGGTGCTGATCGGCAATGTGTACGAAGGACTGCTGTCGCGCGATTCCGACAACAAAGTGCAGCCGGGACTGGCGAAAAGCTGGGATATTTCCAACGACGGCACAACGTATACGTTCCATCTCAACGAGAACATGAACTTCTCCAACGGAGACACGTTGGACGCCGAAGATGTGGCCTGGTCCATTAACCAGCTCAAAGAACAGCAGTATTACAACGCCAATCAGGTCGAAAGCCTCGAAAAAGCCGAAGCGGTCGATAGCGACACCGTGAAGCTCACGCTCAGCACCCCCGATTCCAACCTGCTGTGGTACCTGACCGGACGCCCCGGCCTGGTGTTCGATAAGGACGCCGAATACAACGCGAAAACCGAAGCCGTCGGATCGGGCCCGTACACGGTGGAATCCTTCGATTCCGCCAGCAAAATGGCGCTCAAAGCAACCCGAAGTATTGGGGAAGCGCACACAAGGCCGCAACCGAAAACGTGATCATCAAATTCCTCACCGACGATAACGCAGCCGTCAACGCGCTGAAAAGCGGCGAAGTCGACGTGCTTTCCCCGGTGAACGCCACGCTCGCCAAATCGCTTGACACCAACACGTATCAGGTGTCCGCGGCGGACGGCAGCGACAAATACGTGCTCGCCTTCAACTGCGCGAACAGCAAGCTTGCCGACAAGCGCGTGCGTCAGGCAATCCGTTACGGCATCAACCATGAGGAAATCATCGCTTCGCGCGGTAACGTCGACTATGCGCTCGGCGGGCCGATCCCATCCGTGGACCCGGGCTATGAGGACTTGACCGACCTGTACCCGTACGATGTGAACAAAGCCAAGGAACTCATGCTGAAGCCGGCTATTCCACCGATAATCCGCTGAAACTCACCCTCACCTACGCCAACACGTACGGCACGGAACTCGGCGACCAACTGCGTAGCCAGCTCGCCAAAATCGGCATTGATCTCAACATCAACTACGTGGAATTCTCCACATGGCTGCAAGACGTGCACGCCAACGGCGACTATGAACTTTCGTTGGTGGACCACGCCGAAAGCCACGACTTCTACAAGTGGACCACGCCCGACTACTACTTCCACTACGACGGCAAGCAAGCCCAAGAACTGTATGCCAAGCGCTCGCCGCCACCGATGAGGAATCCAGTGCAAACTACCTGAAGCAGGCTGCGAAAGCAGTAAGCGAGGATGCCCCCGCCGACTGGCTGTTCGGATATCGCGTGACGGTGGCATACCACAAGAACGTGCAGGGATTCCCCAGCAAGCTGAGCCAGACGGTGCTGCCATTGTGGCAGATCACCAAGGCGCGGTGAATCGACGAAAAATCGATGGAAAACAAGTGATGAAAACTGATGTGTGGCGGTGTTTGCAGCGGTATCGTTGCGGCACCGCCACACGTTGGCGCGATATTGTTGGATAGGGTAATGACGGTGAATAGGTGCGTATCGCTGCAAACGCACGGATCGAGCGATAGACCAATGGTGGTTCAACTATGAGATTTGTAGTCAAACGGCTGGGACTGTTCGTCGTGGCCCTGTTCGGTCTGTCGCTTCTGGTGTTCGTGCTGTTGCGCATGCTGCCGGGCGATGTGGCTGCGGTGATCGCAGGAACGAACGCAGCCCCTGAACGTATCGCGTCGCTTCGTACCGAACTTGGCTTGGACAAATCGTACGTGGCGCAATACGGCGATTGGATGCTGGGATTGCTGCATGGCGATCTTGGTGTGTCCACCATCGGAGGCAAAGCGGTGTCGGCACAGGTTGCGTCTCGTGCTTCGGTAACGTTTCCACTGATCATCGTGAGTTTGCTGATCGCATTGGCGATCGGCCTGCCGCTTGGTTGCGCTGCTGTGCTGACCCGTAATGCCCGCTTGCGTGGGCTTTGTCACGGTATTGCGATTGTTGCCGGCGCCATTCCCGCATTATGGGGCGGATTGCTGTTGATTCTGCTGTTCTCACGCGGTTCAGGACTGTTGGGATTGCTGCCTGCTCAAGGTTTTCCCGATAATGGCTGGGGCGCGCCCTTGCAGGCGTTGGCTTCTTTGATACTTCCGGCGCTCGCCACCGGCGTTACCGCAGGCGCGTCCATTATGCGTTACACGCGTGCCGCCGTGGGGGACAAGGCCTCGTCTCAGGCGGTCGACATGGCCATGGCATGCGGCATGACCCGCAAACAGGCGGTATTGCGCGTCGCTTTGCGTCTTGCCACACCGCAATTGGTGTCGGTGATCGGTTTGACGTTCGCCCAGATGGTCACCGGTGTAATGGTGGTTGAGAATCTGTTCGCGCTTCCGGGGCTTGGCACCATGCTGGTCACCGATGTTGGCAATCGAGATCTGATTGCAGTGCAGAGCGAATTGTTCCTGTTGGCTACGTTCTTCCTCTTGCTTGGATTAGTGGTTGATGTGGTGCATCGTGCGCTTGATCCGCGTCTGAAAGATGCCGGATTGGTGTCGGGGGAGGTGCTTGCATGATGAAACAGTCTGCTGAGAAAACTACTTCGAAAAACGCTGTGAAAACCGTGATTCCCTCCATATGGCGTACCGCTGGTGGCAAGTATTCGCTGATCATGCTTGCGATATGGCTGGTTGTGTCGGCTATTTCGCTGGTGTGGACGCCATATTCGCTGCTTGATACTGACGGATTCAACACGTGGCTTCGCCGTCCGGCGCTCACATGTTGGGTACTGATGGTGTTGGCGCTGATGTGTTGAGCTGGCTGATGGCCGGTTCCCGTACGAATCTTGCGATCGCACTGCTTACCGTGGTGGTTGCCGCGGCCATCGGCCTGCTGCTGGTGGCGGCCATGGTGTCTCGCCATGGCGCATTGGCTTCCACGTCGGTGGTTGTGGTGGATGCGTTGATTTCCATTCCAACAGTGCTGATCGCTTGATGCTTTCCGTGCCGTTCGGCGCGTCGGCAGCGGTGATCATCGCCGCATGCGGACTTGCATACGGGCTGAATTTGGCGCGTATTCTACGCCCCGCGGCCATGCTCGCCGCACGTTCTGACTATGTGGAATCGGCTTTGTGGTCGGGTGCGAGTTCGTTACGCGTGTTTTTCACGCATATTGTGCCGAATACGGTTCCGGTGTTATGCGTTCAGCTGTCGATGAGTGCGGGCACGTCGCTCTTGGCGGAGGCTGGATTGACGTATCTGGGTGTTGGCGTCGGTGCGGGAGTGCCCAGTTGGGGGCATTCGCTTGCCACGTCCGTGAAATTCATCAGCATTTATCCGATGGCTGTGGTGTGGCCGGGATTGGTGGTCACCTTGATGGTGATAGCGCTGAATCTGTTTGGCGATGCGTTGCGTGACGCCATCGATCCGCTGACGAATCCGGCATTGCGGCAAGGTGAAGCCACCCATGTTGAATCGGAGGAACGCGCATGAGCGTCAGCATCCGTAATCTCAATATCGTCATCAATGGAATGCCGATTGTGCATGATGTCGATATGGACATCGCCGACGGTGAACGTGTCGGTTTGATCGGTTCGTCCGGTTCCGGCAAATCCATGATCGCCAAATCCATCATGGGCTTGCTGCCGCTTTCCGCACAGGTTTCCGGCAGTATTGACATGGGTGGTACTGAAATCGTCGGAGCGTCGGATCAAGCGATCGCCGATCTGCGTGGCCGTTATGTGGGCATGGTGTTCCAGAATCCTTCCGCCGCATTGAATCCGGTGATGACCGTGGCGCAGCAGGTCGCGCTGCCACTGCGTTTGCATTACGATCTGACCCGTGACGAACGGTTGGACCGTGTCAAAGCAATGTTCGCCAAAGTCAGGCTGCCGGAAGATGTGCTGAACAAATATCCGCATGAACTTTCCGGCGGACAACAGCAGCGCGTCGGCATCGCGGCCGCATTGGTCACGTCGCCGCGCCTGATTATCGCCGACGAGCCAACCACCGCGCTGGATTCGATCACGCAACGGCAGATCGTCGATCTGCTGGCATCGTTGGTGGACGATTCCGGCGCATCCATGCTCTTCATCACCCACGATTTCGCGGTACTCAATCATGCAACCACACGCTGTTATGTACTTGCTGATGGACGTGTTGCCGAATCAGGACAAACCGCCGATATCCTGCAGTCGCCGCACACTAAAGTCGCTTCGCAATTGGTGACTTCGGCACGTGCGCTGTCGTTGCGGATCGATGCCGAAACCAAATAAGGAGAACGGTTGTGACGGGCGAAAACGAAAAAACCACAATGCTGCAAGGTCGCGGCATCAACAAATACTACGGTGCGAAACAACAGCGTCGTCAGGTGCTGCACGATGTTGATATCGACGTACGTTCGGGGGAGTGCCTTGCGGTGATCGGCGATCCGGATCCGGCAAAACCACCCTTACACGAGTATTGCTGGGGCTCGAACACGCTGAAACGGGCGAGATTACGTATTTCGGCAAGCCTGTGCAAGGCGAAGTCGCCGGCGAACTGCGGCGTAGCTGCGGATTGGTGTTCCAAAGCCCATTCGGCTCGTTGGATCCGCGTTGGAGGGTCGGCAGATCCGTTGCCGAACCATTGCGGTTGCATCACCCTGATTGGTCGCAGGAACGGATTGCGGAACGCGTGTCGGAAGCCTTCCGCATGGTGAGTCTCGACCCTGCCGCATATGAAAATCGGTTCCCCGTGGACCTCTCTGGCGGTCAGGCGCAACGCGTGGCCATCGCACGTGCCATTGCGGATCATCCGAAAGTATTGCTTGCCGACGAGCCGATGAGCGCCGTCGACGTGGCCGCACGAACGCAGATTCTCGCATCGTTCGCTGCGATTCGTAGCGGCGAACCTGATATGGCGCTGATCATGGTGTCACACGATTTGGGAGTGGTGCAGCATATCGCAGATCGCATTATGGTGTTGCACGACGGTTGCGTTGAGGAATGCGGACTTACGGAAACCGTGTTGCACCATCCGACCAGCGATTACACCAAACGATTGCTGGACGCGGCTTCGCTCTGATTTGTGACACTGCGCAAAAAGCCTGCGATCATGTTGAAATCCGCATGATTGCAGCTTTTTTGCCGCTATATGAACAGGTAAGACACGCCGATGTCGTTACGTGTGCTATTGTGTGAGCCATGTTCAATTTCTCTTGTTGTTGCTGTCGCTGACCAACCGCCCGAGGGGCGCGTGGTTCATCGAAGCATAACTTGAGACAGGGCATTTTTTCGGCATACGCAACTTGCGTTGCATGCCAGAGTATCGCAGAAATCATCCATAACCAGTGCCTTACGCGGTTGGTATTACGCGGCATATGTGGATGAACCGCAGCGAAAACACCATCACAGGTCCCGTTTCAAATCATTGCAAGTGATAAACGCGAGCTTCTCGAAATCAAAACAACGAAATCATTCATCGGAAGCCAACGGAAATCACTCTTCGCAAGGAAACGACATGACCATCCACAACTCCCTTTCCGAGCTCATCGGCAACACTCCGCTCGTCAAACTCAACCATGTGACCGACGGCATCAAAGCCACCATCGCAGTCAAAGTCGAATATTTCAATCCTGGCGGCTCCTCCAAAGACCGCATTGCGGAACGCATCATCGACGCGGCCGAACGCAGCGGCGAACTCAAGCCGGGCGGTGTGATTGTGGAACCGACCTCCGGCAACACCGGCGTAGGACTTGCCTCGTGGCCCAGCAGCGCGGATACCGCACCATCTTCACCCTGCCAGACAAGGTTTCCGAAGCCAAGCGTGCGGTACTCCGCGCATACGGTGCAGAAGTGGTGGTAACCCCTACCGATGCTGGTCCGGATGATCCGCGCTCCTACTACCAGGTGGCGGAACGCCTCGCCAAAGCGATTCCCGCGGATACCGCCCGAACCAATACGACAACCCGAACGGACCGGAAAGCCACTACCGCACCACCGGTCCGGAAATCTGGGAAGCCAGCGACCATCAGGTCACGCATTTCGTGGCTGGCATCGGCACTGGCGGCACCATTTCCGGCACCGGACGCTACCTGAAGGAAGCTTCCGACGGCGCAGTACAAGTGATCGGCGCCGACCCGGAAGGATCCATCTATTCCAATCCGAACGACGTGCATCAGTACAGCATCGAAGGCGTGGGCGAGGATTTCTATCCGAAAGCGTTCGACCGTGAACTTCCCGACGAAATCGTGCAGGTCAACGATGCCGAAGCATTCGAAATGACCCGCCGTTTGGCTGCGGAAGAAGGTCTGCTGGTCGGAGGCTCGTCCGGCATGGCCGTTACGGCAGCGCTTAAATACGCACGCGAGCACGATTTGGACGAAGACCAGCTGGTCGTGGTGTTGCTGCCGGATTCCGGTCGCAGCTATATGGAAAAGATCTTCAACGACGATTGGATGCGTGCCAACGGATTCGCCGACGTTGTGGAACGCACGTCCAAGCCAAGTCTTGCGGAGCGGTATCTGTAGACCACCGATCAGCTGTTTCACGATCATGCCCATCATTCGTTCAACCCAAACCATTCGATATTTTCAAGGAGTTCCCATCATGACCATCTCGACCAACACCGAAGCCCTGAACGCCACTGCACTTGCCACCCGCGCCATTCACGCAGGTCAGGAGCCCGATCCGACCACCGGAGCCGTGGTCACTCCTATTTATATGACGTCCACGTTCAAGCAGGACGGTGTCGGCGGCCTGCGCAACGGTTATGATTACAGCCGTTCCATCAATCCGACCCGCAATTCCTTCGACGAACAGCTTGCAGCGGTCGAAGGCGCGAACTACGCGCTGAGTTTCGCTTCCGGACTGGCCGCCATCGACGTGCTGTTGCGTGCCACCCTCAAGCCGGGCGACAATATTCTGCTGGGCAATGACGTATATGGTGGCACCTACCGTTTGCTTTCCAAGGTGTTCGTGCCGTGGGGCGTCGGTCTTGACGTGGTGGACATCACCGACACGGCGGCCGTTTCCGTGGCGTCAGCCAGAAGCAGTACCGGTACATTGGGTGGAAACCCCGTCC
>ENA-OUNI01000431-OUNI01000431.1-human-gut-metagenome-genome-assembly--contig:-NODE-431-length-19513-cov-6.097441_pt1 | contig 19513 bp, 20 predicted proteins | sample MGYA00242499_ERZ504580 | MGnify/ENA primary metagenome ERZ504580 (study PRJEB26092, sample SAMD00036315) | human gut metagenome | host: Homo sapiens | study: EMG produced TPA metagenomics assembly of... | reverse complement strand
TGACCGTAGCGTTGCAGGGTCTTGATGTTGCCGTTCTTGTCATAGGCGGTTACATTCTCACTGAAACGGTCGGTGTTCGCGTTGATGCCGGCTGTTTCGCCGTAGGTCGCGTTCAGCAGCCTGTCCAGCCCGTCGTAGGTGAACTTGTAGCCGCGGACGGTGCTTTCATTCCCTGCCTTCCAGGTCATGCTGCTGATGCTGCCGTTGTACCTGGCAGTGCCGTTACCGGTATTGTAGTACAGGTTCTGTGTGAACTTCGTTCCACTGATACCCGTCAGCCAGCCACGGACATTATAGGCATACGTCAGCTTGTTGGTGGCACTTCCGTGCAGGGACTTTGATTGCAGTCTGCCCAAGTTGTCATACGCATAGTCGGCAAGGGTTATCTTGGTGCCGCCTAATGTATGCTCTACTTTCAAGAGTCTGTCCGCATGGTTGTAGCTGTAAGTATACACTTCCGTGCGGGTTGTTTTTCCGCTTGCCGTGTGGGTATGGGTCACTGTAGCAGGCTTGTTTGTAAAAGTATAGACGGTAGCTGCTACATCATAACCACCCAAAGGATTACTTTGCACAGTCTTCACCACACGTCCCTTGATGTCGTAGTAGTGTGCCGTATAAATCTTGTTGCTGCTACCGAGTACCGTTGCCACACTTGCCGTCAGTGCCCCTTTCCCGTTGCCCGAAGCATCATCAGGGAAATTGCTGTTATTGAAACCTGCTTGCGCACGGAAAGCGTAGTTGTCATAGTAATTCCTGATGTGCACAGTGGTGCCCGAAGTAGTCACTTTGTTGGTGCATACACCTTGCTCCGTCAGACGGTTCAAGCCGTCGTACTTGTAGTACGTCCAGTTACCGGATGTAAGGGCACGCTGGTTGCCGTCCTGCGAGAATACCAGACGGTCGGCATTGTCATACACCATTTCCATATATCCCGCACCGGGAAGCTTCTTCCAGATACAACGGTTACGTCCGTCGTATTTGTACTGGAAGGCATACTGGTCGAGATTGGCCGAGCTCTGGTACATAGGCTGGAGCACGAAACAAAGATTGCTTTTGTCGTCATACACATAGTAAGTGTCGTGCGTTTCGCTGCCCTTCATCTGACGGGACAATACAACATGTCCCATCTTGTCGGTGAAGGTGTAGCTCACGTTCAGGTCTTCATCGGTGGTCTTGACGACCGAAAGCTGGCCGGAAGCATAGCTGCCGTTGCTCGTCAGTGCGCCTGCACTGCTTACGCTATAGTTGATGCAGTTCAACTGCGCGTTAGCCGTACTGTTGGCCAGATAGTCCGTATTGACGGAATGCCCGCCATGCCATGCGGCTCCCGGTCCGTATTCCTTGACGGTACGGTTCAGCGGAGAAGCCTCGTACACCGGCTGGCCGTAAGGACGCGAGTCGTTGCCATAGTTGCCGGGCGCACTGCTCTTGAAAGAAGCAGGCGCCACATACTCGGCAGACGAGACTATCGGCAGCCAGGAATTCGCGGCACGTCCTGCAACGTCATACTCCTGCAACGTCACCAGATTGCTGCTGCTTGCCGTCACCTTCTTCAATACCGTCTGGAACGGACGTCCCAGGCCATCAAAATACTCCACCTTGTCCAGATATTTACCTCCCGTTTCATCCAGCATGCTACGGTACGCACATAATTATGGCTGGCATCCTGCGCCGCTGTTGTCAATGCATAACACAACAACGCCATAAACATATATTTTCGTTTCATACAGTTCTTTCGTTTCATTGGGGTTTGTAATTATACTGATATTCATTCACTACCTTTCCATTATGCTCCTTAACCTGGAACAAGCGGTTGAAGTCATCATAGGTAAAGGTCGCTTTCTCTTTATTCGGTTCTACAATTTCCGTAACACCCACAAGCGGGCGATAGAGATAGGTAGTAACCAAAGCATTGTCGTTGGCAAGCCCGTTTCGCACTGTGTTCAGGACAGCTGTAATAGACGCAGTATTCGCATTGGCCGGCAGTTGGCTGATGCTCGCCGACGAGATTTTCTCTACAGCCTCATACGTCTTTCCTTCTATCTTGCCACCGGATAAAGATTGTTATAGGCCCATAGGAAGCTCACCGGCAAATTGTTGCGTATATAACCCAGCAGCCGGCCTCTCGAAGTGTACTTGCCAAACCAAATATCCTGCACATAGCTCCCGCATAATCGGCCAGCGTCTTGGGAGTAGTAGAGTTGAATCTCAACGTACGTTTGGGCAATATCATATTAAGCGTATCTTTATATTCCGTCTTCGACGCATTCACCACTTTGCCGGCAGAGAGTTCGACATGTTCTATAGGCATACCCACCATATATTTCCCTTTCATCTTGACGGAAACGGCATCTGTAAAGCTGTTTGCATATTTAAACTGCTTTTCTTTCTCCACCCCATGCTTGTTACTCTTTAAAGAAGAAAGTACCCCATAATCAGTATAGGCATATCTCTCTTCGTCCACTATATTGCCTTCAGCGCGATAGTCGGTAGTCACTTTCTTGCTGAGATAGTACGATTGTGCCCACAGATTGTAAGGCTGCATGGTACGGGTAGGATGGGAATAATCCGGATTGAAATAATAGTTGCGTATTTTCGGTGCCCAAACCTCTTCCGAAGAAGAAGGTGAGTAGGTGTACTCCTCTCTCTTCAGCAGTTTATGATTTTTATCCCTATATTCTACCGACGAAAGTTTACCGTTCTCATAGTCAGGCACCGTAGGAATACCGGCCAGGTATATATCAGTAACCTCATCCGGAACGTTATGGTATCTGTAAGTGGTATATCCCTGAGTATCCATGTCGCCATATGATTCACTGACCGCCGTATATCCCACAAGGTTTCCTCTGGAAAGATTCGTCAAAGGGATATAAGGAGCAGATTGAATCAGTTCATAGTAAGCATTCATCCAGTTTCCTGCCCAACTTTGCATTTGTTCTACATAGACCGGTGCGTTGAATACCGGCTTCACCATCAGCTTTGCATCCTGATATTCAAACTTACGCCAACTCTGGTTACCGTTGCCGTCCGTATTCGTGATGGACTTGATGCGCAGCCCGGCACCCAGGTAATCCTTATCCAAGGGAGCATTCGTTTTGCCTACTATCTCTACCGAAATATTGATAGGATACTCCAACCTTACATTCTGCACTGCCAATGTCACACGATACGTACCTCTGTCCAGTTGCTTTTCAGTGTCATCAGGCCAGGGCTCCATCACATCATAATCGGGAGAAGAGAACAAGGTTCTATAACCATTACCCTCTTTCTTTTCGAGTTGTGTTGTGTAAGTAAGCGACGAAGCAAGATGTTCACTGGGATGAGGTTCGTCATGTCTTCTGCGGATGATAATCTTGGGATTGGCATCGTCCACTTCAAAAGGCTCGCCAATATACATAAGGACAGGAGCTCCGGGTGCTACGGGCGGCATACCGTTGTCTACCAGGTTAAGGGTTCCTTCGCGCAAGGGGGGCATCATAGGCAAAGTTTCAAAACGATGTCCTTCATACTCAAAGGTAGTTGTGCCACCCGTAGGATAGGTGATAGTGCGCAGCGTCCCTATCTTGCACAACGCCTCATTGAATGAACGGTCCATACCTTCTTTAAACAAGCTCGTCTTACTGCTCGGCTTTATCGACTCCGACCAATAAATGCTGGGGCTAATCTTTAAAGAAGCAGTCATTGGTGACGCACCGTTGTAGAATCCCCAGGCATCTACAGACAGAGAGCGTTTGGGCGGCAATTTCCCCATATTGTAATCCATGGTATATACATTGTTCTTCTTCGAACCAGCCACATCATATACCTTCGACAATAACAAACGGTCATCATAACCATTGGTAGTGGCAGCCATTCCGCTAAGCAGATATTTATACTCCAGCATGGTGGTCTTGATAAGGTTACCGGCAGTATCACTCACCTTGATACTCGACAGCTTCTGTACCTTTTTTCCGGTTTCCGCACTCTCTATATCCTCACGATCAGTTGTACCGAATTCTACTTTACCCCCTTCAAAAGTAATAGCCGACAATGTCCATTGCTCTATCTTGGAGTATGAGTAATTGTAGTTGAACTTATTGGTGAAATACTGCGGAGATTGTGAAGACAATTGGCCATTCACTATTTTAGACAAAGATATAACGTCTTCTGTAGTAGAAATGGGAGTAAAAATACTTTCTTTTTTGTAACTAAACATAATCTTTCCACCGTTGGGAGATGTCACAGAGTCAAGCATCCAGGCTGTTACAATCTGCGGTTCGTTATAGTATGGAAATATATGACTTCTAGTTATATCTGTTTGAAAAAAATCAATGGTATTTAAGAAATAGTATGTGATTTCTTTTGTCGAGAAGGAATAGACATATCCTTCCAAGTCCGTCATGGTCCATGTTTTGTTACTTGTATTGTATACCATCTTTACCACTTTTTCTTGTGTTTGGATGGTAGGGACGGCATTCAGTTGTCGGTTGTTCTTCAATACGTCGAAATACATGGAGCCCGAATGTCCGCCTGCATTGAAGTAAAACATATCAGGTTCGGCATCATAGTCACCTTTGAAATAACCCATATACTTCTCCAAATTCTGGTCGGTCACTTCAAATCTGGGATTGGTCAGCCACGGAGCATCAGTAAGGTTATAGCATCCACGTGCTGCAAAGTCGTCCGTACCCTGCACTTGTCTGACGACGCACCCTCCTGCCTGGAGGGTCCATCCAAGGCCAATCCAAGTAGCTTCTTGTGCAACACGTGTTCCGTCCGTATGGTACGATAGTGCAATGGGGAACTTCTTTCCGTCAAGGTCAATCTCGTAAATGGGAATGCTGATTCGGGCTTGCCCCACATAATTGTCAGTAGGTATCAGTCCATACGTTCCAATGAAGCTGCATTGGGAGATACCGGAACAATCCGGAAGTTGGTTTCAGGATGGCCATCCTGCGAATACATAACCGTTGCCTTCAGTAAAAGGAACAGTAATAAAAACAAGGATATTCTTTTCATGATAAATCGTTGTTATTAGAAAAATTATTCAATATGTTTTGCGGGATAAGGGATGGGGGAGGCTGTTTTCCAAGCCTCTCCCATTCCCTTGCTGCTTTTCAGCCTCCTACAGTGGCATCGCCTGCACGCCCAGCACACTGGCTATGGTGGCAATGATGGTGCCCACAATTTTCAAGATATCTTTCCAGGTTTCTTTGCTTATTTTCATAATTCCATGTTTTAAGGATGATTGTTTTAAAATTCTTTACTTACCTCGAAGCACGGACACTGCTTCACCCACTCCCACGGCTCCACCGTCCCATCTCCGTCCAAATCGGGACTGAGGTCGCGGTGGCCGCATACACGGGCGTTCCGGAACTGTTGTAGCAGCTGGTACACCAGCAGGTGCAGGGCCGAACGCTGCTCCGGCGTACGGGTATCCTTCGGATTTCCCCGGGCATCCAGCCCGCCTTCGTAGCAGATACCTATCGAATACTTGTTGTGACCGCGGCAATGCGCACCGGGCAGTTCCAAGGAACGGGTTCCGAGCACAGTACCGTCTCTCCGGATATAGTAGTGATAGCCCGTCGTGCGGAAGCCACGGCGGCGGTGCTCTGCCTCCAGAGCCTCGGAAGTAAGCGTACAGCCCTCCCGCGTGGCGCTGCAATGCACCACGATGTAGTTGATTTTTCGCATAAGATTAGTTAGTGATTAATGATTGAAGATTAGTAATTTATGATTTGACGATTTACGATGTACGATTACTTTTCGTATCATAAATGCCTGCATAGGCGCGGTTATTTAGCAGTACGAATTTCAATCGTACATCGTAAATCGTCAAATCGTAAATGGCCTTATCCCAACGGATTTTCACCTTGGTCACCGTCGTTACCGCCCGAGCCACCGTCGTTGCCGCCCGAACCTGCCGTGTCCTGAAGGTCGAAGCGCACGCACTTCACCCCGGTCACCAGCGAACGGGTAGACACCGTATGGTCCAGATTACGCTTGGAGGTGGGCAGAAAACGCACTCGTAGTGTGGACTGGGTAGCCGACACCTTCAGAGGGTCTTCCACACCGTTCATGGTGGACTTCATCGTAAGGCGGAAAGTACCCAGACCGTCCAGCGTCACGCTCTCGGAAGACTGCAGGTGGCGAGTCATCACGGTCACCAGGTTGTCGATGACATTCTTCGAGTCACCCGTAGAGAGGGAAGACAACTCCGCAATCTCCTTGGCCACCTGCTCGGTGTCCACATTCCCCGTCAGCACCACGCGGGGATAGAAAAGCTTCTTGCCCTCTTTGTTGGCAAGAACCGACTGAAATGATTTGTAAATTACTGGCATAGTAGTTTTGTTTTAAAAATTAATAGTTTGTCTTGAAATTCAAGGATTCGTTTTTTTCAAATGAAACAGCATTGTTTTATTTTTGTGTATTAAGCTTAACCACATTGCAAAGATAACGCTATCCGGAAAAGTGTGCAAATTAAAAAAACCGTTTTTCTTCATGAATTTATTCACAAATCGAAAACTTACTTACAGCACAGGCTCAGCAGGTATCGCCCCGGTTGCCGTATCTTGCCATGACTCTCGCGCAAGGCATAGAAGCCCTTCCACAAAGGGTGGCCGATAGCACCGAAATTACTTTTGAGGATAATGGCATACTGCTCTTGCGGAGGAATATGGAACTGCTTCAGATTGAAAAGCAACCCGTCCAGGTTGCGGTCCGTGCCATCCTGCGGCGGTTGCAGTTGCTCTATTTTCCGAAGATATTCCCCCTCCGCGGATGGCACATCCGCGCCCTCAGTGCCCCCGGTTCCGGGGGAACTATGGAGGAGGGGATTTTCTTTGCTGTGTTGTGATGTGCTATGCTCTGCTGTGCTATGTGTACCCGATGTCGCATTTTCGGACTTAAATGCTGCACTTTCGGCAACGGACGGCACGCTTCCATTGGCAGACGGCACTCTCCCGGCGGCAGTCGGCGCGGCCTCGTCATCGCTCTGAGAATCATCCACCAGACAATAACGTGTGTCTATGGCAGAAGATTTCCGGCGCTTGGTACTGAACAGATACTGCCGCTGTATCTCAGCAGAAGTCAAGATGGCGTATTTGCCGAAAAGGGCGGCATTGAAAATGCCGTACTCCACAGCCAGGGCAAGAATGCGCTTCACGTCGGCAGCCGTCTTTTCATAGAGGCAGGCGGAAAGGTCTTCGTAGAAAAGCTCGTCGGCACACACGTAATAGCCTTCGTCGGCATAAATGCAGGAGAGGGCGCCCAGCAGAATGGCAAAGGAGCCGTCACCCTCACGTTTCATGATGCGGCGCACCAGACGGTCGTGCATGAAGTCTGTGTTCAAGGGGAAATAGTCAAGTCCCCGTTTTTTGATTCTGGACATGGTTTGATGATTAGGGGTTAGTGATTAGGGGGAGAGAGCGGCTTGTATCATTCTATATCACCTGCTTCGCATAGGCGTTTCCGCTTGCGGAGCACGCTTTCGCGCACTACCTTCAAAGCATTCAGAATAAGATACATACGAAGGGTACAGTCCGAAATTTCAGTGATGACCGGATAACGGAGGGGATTGCTTGCTGGAAGTGAGCGACGGTAGCGGGCGTTGCTCATCGCCCTACGGCATTCCTTGCAATAATTGTCGGGGGCAAGCGTACGCTTGTCTACATAAAAAGAATCAACGGGCAGTTCTCTGTGGCAACATCCACAGAAACGAACATTTTTTTCAATAATCTGCTCCATAACCATTTTTTGTTAAGAATTAGTACAATAATATTTTTTCGGCACGCCCCTGCCAAAGATGCTTGTAGGGGCTGTTTGCTGGAAGTATATATCCAGCGTATTCTATCTATACATCCAGCGCGTTGCATCTATACTTCCAACGCACCTCATCTATACATCCGGCAAGGCGGATGCCCATTTTTTCAAATTCGTAAGTATTTTTGCTAAATTCGGATGCTTCCGGATAAAAGACCAGATGTGTATTTTCCATAAATCCCTCCCTTTTATTTGCATTTATAAAACATGATATGTATTTTTGTCCCAACAAAGATAATGCTGTTTTCATTTATAAAACAAACAAATCGGGAATTAAATTCTTAAATAAGACGTAAGACAGTATAAATGAGGAGATAATAGTTTCTGAATAATTTACACGTAAAAACTGAAGAATATGGCGAATGACAAAGACCCGGTATTTTGTGCGGCAGACATCATAAAACGTGCCAAACTGGCGAAAGAATTCAAGACAGACAGCGAACTTGCCGCCTTTCTGGGTATATCACGCTCCACACTGAGCAACTGGAACGCCCGCAACAGCATCGACTTCCCCCTGCTGCTGGGCAGCCTGGACGACGTGGACTACAACTGGCTGCTGACGGGAAAGGGCTCGCCTGCACATCATTCAAAATTCTGTGACAATGACTTGGTACAAGGTGAAGTGGAAATACTTCACACACCGAAAACAGCCGACCCTATGGACGACCGTAGCGTGACCCTCTATGACATCTCTGCCGCCGCCAACCTGAAGACACTGCTGGCTGACCGCCCGCAGTACGCCTTGGGGCGGATTGTAATTCCCAATATCCCTGTGTGCGACGGTGCCGTCTACGTCTCGGGCGACTCGATGTATCCCATCCTCAAGTCCGGCGACATCGTAGGCTTTAAGTCCATCCGCGACTTCACCGACGTCATCTACGGTGAAATGTATCTCGTCTCCTTCGAACGGGGCGGCGACGAATACCTGGCAGTGAAATACGTCAACCACTCGGAACGGCCGGACTGCATCCGTCTGGTGAGCTACAACAACCACCACGACCCCATGGACCTGCCGCTGGCGGCAGTCAATGCAATGGCCATCGTGAAGTTCTCGATAAGGAAGAATATGATGATGTAGAGGGCGGCATTATCACCGGAAATTTCGTAAGAAAGCTCCTGGCAAGGATCATTCAACAAGCAAACAGAGAAATTATACAAAAAATCTCTGGAATAACCTCGAAAAACGGGAGAAATGACGCTAAATGACTTAATATCAGAGTCGTTACGATGTCAAATGATGACAAGCCGAAAAATCGGAAAACGCAAAGAAAAGCGGATTTAAGAAGAAGAATGGTTTGCAAATCATTACCCGTGAAAGAGTAAGATTTAACATATGAGAGATGCTATTGCACCGTTTGTCACCGATTTGCGTATCAAGGTCTAACTCGTTGATATTTAACTTTGCAAACAAAAAACGAGTATGGCAAGAAGTACATTCAAAGTGCTGTTCTACGTGAACGGCAGCAAGGAGAAAGACGGTATTGTCCCCATCATGGGACGAGTGACAATCAACGGTACTGTGGCGCAGTTCAGTTGCAAGCAGACCATCCCGAAAATCCTCTGGGATGCGAAAGGCAACCGAGCCAAAGGCAAGAGTGCCGAAGCACGGAACATCAATCAGGCTTTGGATAACATCAAGGCGCAAATCATCAAGCACTATCAGCGCATATCCGACCGAGAGGCATACGTAACGGCTGAAATGGTGCGCAATGCCTACCAAGGGGTAGGAAGCGAGTATGAGACACTGATAAAGGCTTTTGACAAGGATTGCGCCAGCTTCCTGAAACGTGTCGGCAAAGACCGCAGCATCGGCACATACAAGGTCATGGTAAGGGCAAGAAATTATGTCGCAGCCTTTATCAAGTCGTTCTACAGGCGGACGGATATGTCCATGCTGGAACTTACGCCCGACTTCATCAAGGAGTTTGCGGCTTATCTTACGGCTGAACGGGGACTGAAAAACGCCACCATCTGGCTGAACTGCATGTGGCTGAAAGGCGTGGTCATGCGTGCGCACTATAACGGACTGATACCGAGAAATCCGTTTGCGCAGTTCCATATCAGCCCGAATGTTAAGGAACGGGAATATCTGACAGAGGACGAAATCAAAAGAATCATGGCGCACGAGTTTGACAACCCCACCCTCGCATTGGTGCGAGACCTGTTCATTTTCGCCTGCTTCACCGCCTTGTCTTTCGTGGATATGAAAGAACTCACAACGGACGAAATAGTGGAGGTGAACGGTGAGAAATGGATATTGTCGAAACGGCACAAGACAAATGTCCCGTTCCAAGTGAAGCTGCTGGATATTCCCTTGCAGATAATCGAACGGTACAAGTATCTGTCGGAAGACAGGCTGGTTTTCGGGAAAATCAACTATTGGACGATGTGCAAACAACTGAAAAAGGTAATGGCGGAATGCGGAATAGAGAAGCAAATCTCCTACCATTGCGCACGTCATACATTTGGAACACTGGCTCTTAGCAAGGGGATGCCCATTGAAAGCGTGAGCCGTGTTCTGGGACACACGAACATTGTCACGACTCAAATCTATGCGAAGATAACCACACAGAAACTTGACAATGACCTGACGATGTTCGGCAACAAGCTGAACGCATCGTTCGGAAATGTAACCCCATAACCAAGCATAGCCATGAAACGAAGCATCATCACAACGGACGGCAACGGCAACATCACCTTGCCGACCGACATTAGCGCAACCGCCATGAGCGAATGGGAACTTTGCGCCCTGTTCGGAGTAACCGCCCCGACATTCCGTGCAGGGCTGAAAGCTCTTTGCAAGAGCGGAATTTTAAGGGAATACGGGATAAGGCGAAGCATACAGGTATCCGATAATTGCTGTATGGAGGTTTACAACCTTGAAGCGATAGTTGCCCTTGCTTTCCATATCGGCACATTCGGAGCCGAAAGGGTACGCAATGCCGTTCTTGAAAGACTGTACCTGCGAAAAGAGAAAACAAGCATCTTCTTCTCGCTGAATACCAACGGTATATCCAAATCCGAATACTTCTCGTAGCTGAATGACTGACGTAATTCACTCGGTAAGTCAGTAATTCATTAAGTCAGTATGACAGCACGACAGACGCTCTGTTTTTTTCTCCCGAAAAGCGTAATCCGACATTCGCTTTTCGGGAGTTTTTCCGTTTGCGCAACCCGTTTCCTGTCCCAGACCATTGAAAGTTTTTGTTTCGGGGGCTATTTGTCACCATTCTGCTGTGTTTTGCATAACAACCTATCCGATAATTGATTATATTTTTGCAGCTGGTAATTTTCAAACTTAAAACCATTTGATTATGTCAGCTATCGAACAACAAGACAGCCACAGACCGCCATCGGATGGCGGCATGGCAAAGGAAGAATTTATCCGTGTCGGAACAACGCTCTACAAGATTGTGGAGCAACCGAAACTGAACGGAGGGTACGTGAGGAAACGTATCGCATGGAACAACGAGACCCTGCGACAGGATTACGGCAAGGATTACATCGGCAGCGTTCCCAAGTATGACGGCTTCTGCACAGTACCCGAACACATCGGCTACCGTTCCGTGGTCGGCAAATTCCTTAACCTCTACGAACCGATAGACCATGTACCCCGACAAGGGATTTCCCCTCTATCCGTTCATTGCTGCATCACATCTTCGGGGAACAATACGAGTTGGGGATGGACTATCTGCAACTGCTCTACCTGCAACCGATTCAGAAGTTGCCTATCCTGCTGTTGGTGTCGGAAGAACGCAACACGGGCAAAAGCACCTTCCTGAACTTTCTGAAAGCCCTTTTTCAGAACAATGTGACTTTCAACACCAACGAGGATTTCCGCAGCCAGTTCAATTCCGACTGGGCTGGCAAGTTGCTTATCGTGGTAGATGAGGTGCTGCTCAACCGCAGGGAGGACAGCGAACGGTTGAAAAACCTCAGCACTACCTTATCCTACAAGGTGGAAGCCAAAGGCAAAGACCGTGACGAGATTGCATTCTTCGCCAAATTCGTGCTGTGCTCCAACAACGAGTATCTGCCCGTAATCATAGACGCAGGGGAAACACGCTATTGGGTACGCAAGATAGACCGCTTGCAGTCCGATGATACCGACTTCCTGCAAAAGCTGAAAGCGGAGATACCCGCCTTTCTCCATTTCCTGCAACACAGAAAACTGTCCACCGAAAAGGAAAGCCGGATGTGGTTCAACCCCACATTGCTGCATACAGAAGCCTTGCAGAAGATTATCCGCAGCAACCGCAATCGGCTGGAGATAGAGATGTCGGAACTGCTGCTTGACATTATGGTTGCAATGGATGTGGATAGCGTTTCATTCTGCCTTAACGACCTTGTCGTACTGCTGGTGCACTCGCAGGTAAAGGCGGAAAAGCACCAAGTGCGTAAGGTGGTGCAGGAGTGCTGGAAACTAACACCTGCACCAAACGGGCTTACCTACACCACCTATCAGGGCAATTACAACAGAAGTTGTCACTATGAGCCGATAAAGAGGGTGGGACGCTTCTACACCGTCACAAGGGAGCAACTCGAATCCCTGTAATACTATCATTTTTCTGTTGAATTGTTGAATATGGGTATAAATACAATGACAATAAACGATATACATTCTCAACAAAATCTCAACAAGCCAAAAGAGAAGTTGAGAGACCACCGATACCCGTTTGTGGATTTCTTTTTTGGCGAGCGGTTTGTTGAGAAGATGTTGAAAGTTTACAGGTCTGTATATAAACATATTACATCAACAGTTCATCAAATCAACAAATTTTCATCAACTTCAAAACCGTATGTAATATGACAATCCAAGATATAAAGCAAATCAAACTGGCAGACTATCTGCAAAGTCTGGGCTATACGCCTGTAAAGCAACAAGGCAGGAACCTGTGTACAAATCACCGTTACGGGAAGAAACGGACGCATCGTTCAAGGTAAACACCGAGCTTGAGAATGGTACGACTTCGGCAGCGGCAAAGGCGGTAATATCATTGCATTGGCAGCGGAACTCTACCATTCGGAAGATGTAGCCTATCTGCTGAAACGCATAGAGGAGCGGACAGCATACATCCGCCCTGCATCGTTCTCTTTTGGCAGACAGCATTCCGCCAATCAGCTTATCAGGGATTAAGGGTTGGTGAGTTGTCCTCTCCTGCTCTTATAGCCTATCTGCAAGAAAGGGGAATAAACATCGGACTTGCCAAAAGAGAATGCAGGGAGCTTCGGTTTATGAATGCCGACAAACCCTATTTTGCCATCGGCTTTCCGAACATGGCAGGAGGATATGAAGTGCGCAACAGATACTTCAAGGGATGTGTCGCCCCGAAAGACATCACCCATATCCGACAGCAGGGCGGACAACGATGTATGTGTTACCTGTTCGAGGGGTTCATAGATTACCTTTCATTCCTTACCATCCGAGTAGAAAACAATCCGCAACACCCGCGATTGGACACACAGGACTATATCATATTGAACTCCGTTTCCAATCTTGCAAAAGCGGAAAGCATATTGGAGACCTACACCCAAGTCGGCTGTTTCCTTGACAACGACACGGCAGGACGGAACACCTGCACGAAACTGAAAGAGAAGTTTGGGGAACGCCTGCTTGACAAGTCAATGTACTATCGTGAGTATAAGGACTTGAACGACTACCTGTGCGGTAAGCCCTTGTCCCAATTGGCAGAGCCGATAAAGGAGAAGAAGCAAGTCCAATTCGCAAGGCGGATGATGCAGCCACCGAAAAAGAAAGGGGGATTTCATCTGTAATATGCACGTTCGCTTTCCCAAAGGTATTTAGACAGAAATACCATAGCTCAATAGGGCGTTTTCTTCACGCATTACTCCGTAACGCTAAAAACACCCTATCGAGCCAAAGGGAAATCCCTTTGGAAACCCTGTGCAAACGAGAGCAGAAGCCAAACTCGTTTGGATTATGCCGAGTGCTGCAATGGTTCATTTGCATAATAAGCCCTGTGAGCCAGCCATAGGCAGAGAGAAGAAGCATAACGATAACCGTAAAAATAGGAATAATATGGGATATTTTTCATTAGACATAAAGAAAGCAAAGGGTACATCGGACACCACGCAGTCCGACCATATAGAGAGAAAGATAATACCTAAAAACGCAGACCCGACAAGAACACATCTGAACAGGGTGCTTGTCAAGTACCCCGATGGCGTTCACGGCAGGGATGAAGCGATTGCCCACAGGCTGAACACGGCAGGCATCAGACGGAAAATCACGCACGACCAAGTCCGTGTTGTCCGGGTGGTCTTGTCGGGTACGCACGAGGACATGATGAACATACAGGAAAAAGGAAAGCTCGATGAATGGTGCAACGACAGCATCCAATGGCTGCAAGCCACATTCGGCAAAGACAATGTGGTTGCCGCCCATCTGCACATGGACGAGAAGACTCCGCACATCCACGCAGCCGTTGTTCCTATCGTGACGGGTGAAAGGCGCAAAGCCAAGAAAGAACAGACGGACGGCAAGCGCAAGTACCGCAAGAAAACAAATTCCGTCCGTTTGTGTGCCGATGACCTGTTCAACCGCCAGACCCTGATTGCCTACCACGACAATTACGCAAGGGTGATGACGAAATACGGATTGCAGCGTGGGGTACGGGGTTCGGAAGCACGGCACACCACCACCATGCAGTATTATAGGGACTTGAAAAAGAAGAATGAAGTCCTCGAAACTGAAACCAGACTGTTGCAAGAGAAGAAGACCGAAGCGCAGGAGGAACTAAAGCAGGTGAAAGCGGAAATCCGTACCGACAAGCTCAAAAGCGCAGCCGCCGATACGGCAACCGCCCTTGCAAGCAGTGTGGGTTCTCTTTTCGGAAGTGGAAAGATGAAATCGTTGGAACGCAGGAACGAGGACTTGCAAGACCGCATCCTTGAACTTGAAGACGAAGCCCGACAACGGGAACGGCAACAAGCCAAGCAGATACAGGAGATAAGAAACGCTTACGAGCAACAGCACCGCAAGCTGTCGGAGTTTGCGGATTTTGTCAGACGCTACTTTCCGTATGTGGAGAAGCTGATGCCCGTGATAAGTTTCCTGCGTGAACGTTTGGGCTTTAATGACGGGATAATCAGAAGACTGTGCGAGTTCAAGGAGGTCGGGATAAAAGGCGAACTCTATTCTTCCGAGTTTAACCGAAGTTTTGATACCCGACATTCCGTCTGCTCCATCAAACAGGATGAAAACGGTAAATTCGATTTCAAGATAGACGGGGTTTCTCACGTGAACTGGTTCAGAAAGAAGATGAATGAGTTTAGAGAAGCCATCGGAATACCGAAGCCAAGACAGAATAGAAGTATGAAACTGTAAATCAAAAAAACCGTGATAGTAGAATGGTATATCACGGATTTTTCATACTTTTGTATTGGATTGAGGCAACTCTTTCCAAGACATACGAAAAAAAGAAGCGTTATGCTTATCTTGTACTTGAAAACGTAGGAATTTTCAATTAGATGCAAGGATAGCATAGTGGTTCTCACGCATATAGCGTGGGCTGCTATTGTTACATCTGCATCTATGGTTTCCTACGACCTTCAAGTAAAGAATGTGGCATACAGTTCCACGCTTCTTTAATAGGTTAAATTCCTTTGGGAACTGGAGATTAAAAAATGTAGTGTATGAGCGTAATAAAAAAATGGTTATTAGCTATTTGTGCCATTATATTAATGAATGGATGTGCACCACTTCGAATGCCTGTAATAGTAAGGAATGCTCCTATTGAAATGTATAAATACGCATACATTTCCCCAACAAAGGAATTGACATCAAGCACAGGAGGTACATATGGTGGGCAATACGGTATCTATGGTTCTTCAACCACCAAAAGTGTTAATCCAAGTGATGTAATAGCAGGAATACTAATAAAAGAAGGATATATCATATTACCCGAACTTAAACCCGAATTATCTAATGAAACTCTAATCGTCAATTATGGTGAGAGTGCAGGCGTAATAGAGGTTTAGGTTACACAATAGAAGTAACTATACAGTTTAGCTCTGCAAAAACCAATGAAATGATATGTTCTTGTACAGCAGAAGGACAAGGCGAAACAGAAGCTGATGATATCCGTCAAGCCATTAGAAGAGCCTTAACAAGTTTATTCCCTGAGAAATAACCCAATAATACGACAGATTATGAAAAAGTTTTTAGTATTATCCGCTTTAGTTATAACTTCTTGTACACTCTCTAACGAGGAAAAAGCTGAGAAATTGGTTAAAGAGACGCTTAAAGACTATCTCTATCACCCTGATTCTTATGAGCCAATATCAACAAGAGTTGATAGTATGTTTATTGATGTAACTACTATCGAGCCTATTATGAAAATTAGCGATGAAATCAAGAATTTGATATCTAAAATAAATCGCTGTGAGAGAAAAATTGAATTAGCAGAATCTTCTATGGATATTTTTGCCCCCAATGGTTATTCTTCTCAATACTCTCGTGGAGAGTATTCACGAGCAAAAAAAGAAAAGGAAGAAGCCAAATCTGATTTGAACAAATACACCAAGAAACTTTCAGAACAACTTGCTTTTCTAAAAGAAAATGTCGCTAAATATCACAAAGGAGAATTTACAGGTTGGGCAGTAAGCCATAGATTTAGGAGTCTTAATGGAGCAGGCTCAATGACCATTCCGGGAGAAATGATTTTCTTTTGCGATGAAGAATTTACAACTTGTGGGGGTTATGAAACAGATAAGTTTGAGGACTTCGTAAAAATTTTAAACACAGTAGATGAAGCAACTTCGGATGAAGATGTAATAGATTATTTTAAAGAAAATAATTTTTTGCTATAAATTCCGTATTTCCGTAGTACGCTAATTTTTATGCAAAGCAAATATTATCAACTGCTATTTTTTTAATATGCAATGGGCGTTTATTTTGGTTATTTGTATAATTGCTATTTCGGTTATTGTAATAGCGATGGTACGAACACGCCTAAAAAACAAATCCAAAGAGCTTGCAGAAAAGCTAAACCATATATCTGCATATAGCGAGAAATCAAATTATGAGCAAGCAAGAGAGAGATTATCGGCTCTTAATGAGGGGGTGTTTATAGATATTCCCTCAGACTTGAATAATGGCTTTTATGGCAGGGTAATCTCCGCAACGCAAGAAAAAGATTTCATCAATCATTATAAGGTACATTTCCAAGAGGCATATTCACTTCTGAAGAAACTTGAAGCCTTTAACATCACTCCATCAGAAACCATATCCAAATTCATTAATGACTTTGAAGAATCAACAAACTTGTAAAACAACATAATGATGGTGTTATAACCTTTCTACTTGACACGCACAGGGACTTTTTCGACCATTGCCTAAAATACCCATTAGACAAGCAACAAAGACGCTCAATTGTTTCAGAAGAGGATAATTGTTTAGTAGTCAGCAGTGCAGGTAGTGGTAAAACCTCTTCAATTGTCGGTAAGGTTAAATATCTCACCGAAATCAAGGGTATAGCACCTGAAAGAATTTTACTTATCAGTTATACCAACAAAGCAGCAGCCGAACTAACCGAAAGAATGGCGACCAATGGATTGAAAGGTTACACATTCCATAAGTTAGCCATTGATATTATAGGCAAAACAACAGGCACAAAACCATCGATTTGCGACAATACAGATTCATTGTTTGTTGATATATATCACAAATTATTAGATAAATCGTCTTTCAAGAAAAATATAGTGGAATACTTTATTGATTACCAAACGAATGAAGCCGATTGGGAACAACGCAAGAATGAAAGACGAGAGCAATTATCAGAGCAAAAGAATGTGCAGCTAAAGGCGATGTTCCCCGATATGGACGGCAGAGCCATATATGTGAGAAGTGAACAAGAACAAAAAATATGTTTTGCTTTGTCCTCGCTGGGAGTGAAATTCAGATATGAAGAACCATACGAACATCAATTAGCAGATGAGATGCACTCACAATATCGTCCCGACTTCTCAATATATTTTAAGCAAGGAGGAGTAACCAAACGCATCTATCTTGAACATTTCGGAGTTGATGAACACGGGCTTGTTCCTGCTTGGTTCGCAAAAGACAAGGGTATAACCTACGAAGAAGCCAATCAGAAATACAAGATGGTATAACTTGGAAAAAAGCGGCTCAATGAGAAATTTTGGTACACAACTTTTAGTGACATCAAGTGCAGATTTCCATTATTCTGATATTAGGGATAAACTCCGTAAACTATTAGCTGAAGCAGGTGTACCAATTCAAGAAAAGACCGATGAGGAGTTATACGATTTAGTACTACCCAAAGGCAGCAAGCAGGAAAAGGCGTTTATACGACTTGTTGTTACTTTCGTTACATTGGTAAAATCAAGTTGTAAATCAGTTAAAGAGGTTTTGAAACAAGCCAAAAATGCAGATGATGAACGAAGTGTGTTTATCATCAAGAATATATTTCAACCTGTATATGAACACTACATAAATGCGTTAAGCGATAGTAACCAAATTGATTTTACCGATGCTATTCTTCAACCACTGAAATATGTCGTACTTCACACCCTGTTGAATATGATTATATCATAGTGGATGAGTTTCAAGATATTTCTGTTGACCGTTACAACTTCTTGAAAGTATTGCGAGAGGGTAATCCTCCTGCAAAGTTGTATTGTGTGGGTGATGATTGGCAGTCTATTTATCGTTTTTCGGGAAGTGATATGGCTCTATTCAATCAATTCCCCGAATATTTTGGAGCAACGGAGATAAACAGTATCAAAACTACATACAGGTTTGGAGAGCCTTTGGTTTCTTTATCGTCGAACTTATACAACGCAATAAAGCCCAAATACAAAAGAATATCCATTCGTTCAGCTCAGAAATGAGAACCGAGTTGGAATTCTATGCTTATGATAGACGAGATTACTGCAATACGATAGGGCAACTTGTGGCTTCTATTCCATCGGATAAATCAATATTCCTATTGGGGCGTTACTCTTTTGATGATTACTACCTCTCTTTTATGTACCAATCAATTAAAGAGGGTAATAGATTCTACTATGTGATAGGAGGACGAAAAATAGAGTTTTTAACCGTACATAAGTCAAAAGGTCTTGAAGCGGATTATGTAATACTCTTACAATGCAATAAAGATACATACGGTTTCCCATCACAGGTGAGTGACGACCCTGTGCTTAACTATGTGCTCACTAAGAGCGACCAATTCCCATACGGAGAAGAAAGAAGATTATTCTATGTTGCAATAACAAGGGCTAAGGTAAAAACGCTTGTATTATACGATAAGCGTTTCCCGTCTGTATTTGTGGATGAATTCTTGCACCCCGAAAAGGTGTCAGAAGAAAGCTATGTAAAGCACCCTAACGCCAATAAAAGATGGACAAGAAGTGCAGACCAATTTTTATTGAAACTGCACAATGAAGGTAAGAGTGTCAAATATATTGCAAACAAAATGGGTAGAAGTCAAACTTCGATTGTAATGCGATTAAACAAACTAAACAAATAGTCGAACTTTTTCTTTGATGTACCTTGTGTGCATCGGACTATTCTATTATTTTTGTACACAGAAACGAGTTACTTGAAAGCAATTCAAGGCAGAACGCAGCATACGGCACAGTTGCCAAGTCATTACCTCAAAATCGGGTAATTCTTCCAAAGTCCTTTGTATAAGGCACAAACGAAAGTTTTCCAGAATTACAAAAAAAG
>ENA-OUNI01000430-OUNI01000430.1-human-gut-metagenome-genome-assembly--contig:-NODE-430-length-19522-cov-3.210415_pt1 | contig 19522 bp, 21 predicted proteins | sample MGYA00242499_ERZ504580 | MGnify/ENA primary metagenome ERZ504580 (study PRJEB26092, sample SAMD00036315) | human gut metagenome | host: Homo sapiens | study: EMG produced TPA metagenomics assembly of... | reverse complement strand
TTCGGGATTACCTGCTTGCGAACGGGATGCCCCAGGAGCAGGCTGACGCGCTGTTTTACAAAAATGCGGAAAATTTTTTCAAACCCTTTTACAGCCGCAAACAGATATGTTAAAATAAAATTATCAATAGCCGATTTGATCAATGGGATGAATCAACGAAAAATATGTGTCAAAGTAAAGGGGTTTGAAATGATGCTGTATACGAGCACAAGAAATAAAGCCGTGCATGTTTCCTCCGCCCAGGCAATTGCGCAGGGGATTTCTGCTGAAGGGGGTCTGTTTGTTCCGGAGGAGATCCCAAAGCTTTCGATGGAGCAGATTGCCGCGCTTGCGGAGCTTGACTATATTGAGCGGGCAAAGGCAGTATTATCCCTCTACTTAACGGATTTTACGCCGGAAGAGCTGGATAGATGCGTTCGCGGCGCTATGCGCCGGGCAAATTCAGTTCCCCAAAAGTGGCGCCGCTTGTCCATCTGACGGAGGATATCCATGTGTTGGAGCTTTGGCGGGGGCCGACCTGTGCGTTTAAGGATATGGCGCTTCAGCTTTTGCCGCATTTGCTCACCGTTGCCGCTTCCAAAACGGCGGAGGGGAAAACAATCGTCATTCTGGTTGCTACCTCCGGAGATACGGGCAAGGCTGCGTTGGAAGGGTTTAAGGATGTGCCCAATACCAAAATCCTCGTATTCTACCCGGAAGAGGGCGTAAGCCCCATGCAAAAGCTTCAGATGACAACGCAAGAGGGGGATAACGTCGGCGTTTGCGCAATCCACGGCAACTTTGACGACGCGCAGACCGGCGTGAAGGCGATCTTTACTGATCCGGCAATCGCGGAGAAGTTAGCGCAAAAGAATATGATGTTCTCCTCTGCCAATTCGATCAACTGGGGCCGCCTCGTCCCGCAAATTGTCTATTACATCTCCGCCTATTGTGACTTGCTTAAGGATGGCTCCATCGAGCTGGGCGATAAAATGAATGTAGTCGTCCCCACGGGCAATTTTGGCAATATCCTCGCTGCCTATTATGCGCGCAGGATGGGGCTGCCGATCCAAAAGCTGATCTGCGCTTCCAATGCGAATAATGTGCTGACAGATTTCCTCCAGACCGGGAAATATGACCGTAACCGCAGCTTTTATACCACAATGTCGCCTTCGATGGATATCCTCATCTCCAGCAATTTGGAGCGGTTGCTCTTTGATTTATGCGGTCGGATGATGCGCAGGTGCGTGCGTGGATGGATAGCCTGAAACAGGATGGCTGCTATGATGTGGGCAGGTCCATGCTGAATAAACTCAAAACGCTTTTTGCGGCTGGCTGCTGTAATGATAGCCGCACGAAGATGACGATCCGTGAAACCTACAATAATACCCACTATCTTTGCGATACGCATACAGCTGTAGCCGTAGACGTATGTAAACAATATCTGCTGCGCACAGGAGATAATACGCCGGTGCTGATCGCTTCCACAGCAAATCCCTTTAAATTCTCTGCAAGCGTGCTGTCCGCCGTCGGGAATGGGCAGGTGGAGAGCAGCGATGAATTCGGCATGGTACAGGAGCTTTCCAGTCTTACAGGCGAGCAGGTGCCGCCGCAGCTTGCAGGCCTTGCGCAGAAAAAACAGCGTTTTACCAAGGTTTGTGAACGGGATGAGATGAAAAACGTGGTTTATGAGATGCTCGGCATCGAGTCATAATAGACGAAGAAGCGGAAATAAGGCTGCTGCAAAAATTTTGCAGCAGCCTCGCGCGCTTCTTGTTTGTTTTTTACTGCATGCCGCCATCCGGCTCGTAAGTCGCGCACTCCGTCTCAGACGAACAGCACGCGTTGCGCGGCCCAACCTGAATCTTGCCGGCCATGCACTTGGTCTTGCCATCGTGATATACGCAGCTCGTCACGCTGCAATCGATATCGCTGATTTCCTTGATGTGTTCCTTACCCATCGTAACGCCTCCTTTCGCGGCGCTTTCCGCGCCCGGATTTATCTTTTGCATCCTTTGGCTTTCTATGCGGAGCAAAGCGGCGGGAAAAACATGAATCGCCTTGTTACAGGGCTGAAGGCGAATCGGTATTTTTTGGATATAAAAATTTTGTGGATATGAATTTGGAAAGATTGGAGGGGAACGCAATGTCGCTGTTTGCCATCGCGGACCCGCACCTGTCCCTAGACGCTGATAAATCCATGGAGGTTTTCCGCGGCTGGCAGGATTATGTGGCGCGGCTGGAGGCAAACTGGCGCGCTGTAGTAGGCGAGGAAGATACAGTTGTGATCGCAGGAGATCTTTCGTGGGGGATGTCCCTCGCTGGAGCGCTGCGGGATATGCAGTTTTTGCATTCTCTGCCGGGAAGAAAGCTTTTGCTAAAAGGCAACCACGATTATTGGTGGTCAACGCGCCGAAAAATGGATACCTTTTTTGAAGAGCATGGGCTTCACTCGCTTCAGATCGTCCATAACGATGCCGCTTTGGTGGAGGGAATTGCTGTGTGCGGCACGCGCGGCTGGTTTTTTGATGCGGAAGAGGACGCCGACAAAAAAGTAGTGCTGCGTGAGGCAGGCAGGCTTCGTACCTCCATTCAGGCGGCAAAGGCGCTTGGCGGTGAGCCGGTGGCGTTCCTGCACTATCCGCCCGTGACGCAGTCAGCTCGGTGCGAGGAAATGATGCGGGTTCTGGAGGACGAGGGAATCCGGCGCTGCTATTACGGCCATCTGCATGGACCGGCTACGCGTGCAGCAGTGACAGGCGAGCGGGAAGGGATTCGTTTTTCACTGATTTCTGCCGATTATTTGAGCTTTTGCCCAAAGTTGGTGCCTGCTGGCTGGAGGGAGATGCTTCCTCTACATAGTGTCTCCAATCAACCATTTTGAAAGCCCGGAAGAATTCGGGCAAGGATTCATGAAGAATTTGTAAAGAATTTCAGATTTTAAAAAAAAACTGGAAATTGCAGCATGTATCTGCTATAATAACTTAGTTAAACTGCAACAGATGTACAGGAGGAAAATTAAGATGAGTTTAAAAACAGCGACCAAATTGGAAGAGGCCGGTGTATACGAGCTGGAAGTAACGGTTGACGCCGCGACGTTTGAGGACGCTGTCAACAAAGCGTATCTCAAGCAGAGAAAGAATATCACCGTTCATGGCTTCCGCAAGGGGAAAGCTCCCCGTGCATTTATTGAGCGCGTTTATGGCCCTGAGGTGTTTTATGAGGATGCGATCGAGGCGGTTTATCCGCAGGCGGTCAAAGAGGCTGTGGAAGAGTCCAGCCTGAAAACGGTTTATGAGCCCTATGAACCTAAAGTGGAGGAGATGGGTAAGGACGGCGCTCTGATTAAGGTAAAGGTTGCCGTGAAGCCTGAAGTGGAGCTGGGCGAATATAAAGGCTTGGAGGCGGAGAAACCGGCCGTTGAGGTGAAAGATGAAGAAGTCGATGAGGAAATCGAGAAGATGCGCGAGCGCAATGCGCGTTACATCAGCGTGGAGGATCGTGCCGCGCAGGATGGCGATCTGGCTGTGATTGATTTTGAAGGCTTTGTGGACGGCGTCGCTTTTGAAGGCGGTAAGGGTGAAAATTACGACCTGACGCTCGGTTCCCATCAGTTTATTCCCGGCTTTGAGGAGCAGGTGGTAGGCCACAGTGCTGGCGAAGAGTTTGACATCAACGTTACCTTCCCGGAAGAATATGCCGAGGAGCTCAAGGGAAAGGACGCCACCTTTAAGATTAAGCTTCATGAGATCAAGCAGAAAGAGCTGCCGGAGCTGGATGATGAGTTTGTCAAGGATGTCAGTGAGTTCGACACGCTCGATGAGCTGAAGGCGGATACCAAAAAGAAGATGCTCGATCATAAGCAGGAGCATGCGGATGAAGATTTTGAGCATGCGGTTCTCGATCAGCTTCCCGCGCTGGTAACGGCGGAAATTCCGCAGTTGATGTTTGATCGTGCGGCGCAGGAGGAGTTTGATGAATTCAATTACCGCTTGCAGTCGCAGGGCATTGATTTTGACACCTACCTCAACTACACGGGCATGGAGCGCGACGCGATGATGGCCATGTACCGCGAGCAGGCGGAGACGAATGTGAAGACCCGTCTCGCGCTGGAAAAGATCGTGGAGCTTGAGCAGATTGAGCCGGCCGAGGATGAGATAGAGGCGGAATATGCAAAGCTCGCTGAGAATTATAAGATGGATATCGACAAGATCAAGGGCGTGATCCCTGCCGCCGACATCAAGGCGAACCTTGCCATGCGCAAAGCAATTGACCTGCTCAAGGAGCATTCTGTCGCTAAGAAAAAAAAGGCGACCCGCAAGAAAAAAGCCGCAACGGAAGAGAAACCAGCTGAGGAGCCGAAAGCGGAATAATTTTGACTCGGCGTTTAAAGCGCGCGCCGCCTGTGCAATACTAAAGGCATATGCGGCGCGCGTATTCGAAAAAGTAATTGCGAGCCATTCGATGTGGCCCGCATTTTGCGCATTTTTTGGCACAAAGCGTGCTGTTTCGATGCGTATGCTTTTGCAAACACAGGCGTCAGTGGATTGGGCGAAATCCTCTGCACTGATGCAATCCATGACACAATTAAAGGGGGATCTTTCCTATGAGCTTAGTACCAATGGTAGTCGAGCAGACCAGCAGGGGAGAAAGGCAGTTCGATATTTTTTCCCGCTTGCTCAACGACCGCATCATTGTGCTCTGCGATGAGGTCAATCAAACGACTGCAAGCTTGGTGGTAGCGCAGATGCTGTTCCTGGAAGGGCAGGATTCCGAAAAGGATATCAGCTTTATATCAACAGCCCGGGCGGCTCCGTAACAGATGGGCTTGCAATTTACGATACCATGCAGTATATCAAATGCGATGTTTCCACTATCTGCATGGGCATGGCGGCGAGCATGGGCGCATTCCTGCTTGCAGCGGCGCAAAGGGTAAGCGCCTTGCGCTGCCCAATAGCGAAGTGATGATCCATCAGCCCTCTGGTGGCATGCAGGGGCAGGCGACGGATATGGAGATCACAACCCGCCATATTATCAAAACCAAGGAGCGCCTCAATAAAATCCTGGCCGCCAATACAGGCAAGCCTATGACGTGATCTGCCAGGATACGGAGCGCGATAACTTTATGAGCGCACAGGAAGCGCTCGAATACGGCCTGGTTGACCGTATCATTGAGCACAGGTAATTGCTTTTACCGGGGAGGTATTGCACGAATGCCAAGAGATGATGACAACAGTCAGAAGGGTGTACGCTGCTCCTTCTGCAATAAAACGCAGGATCAGTGGATACGCTGGTCGCAGGGCCGGGCGTTTTCATCTGCAACGAGTGTGTGGAGCTTTGCCGGGAGGTCATTGAGGATGAGGACCGCCCGCACCGCCACGGTGGAGGGACGACGCGAATTTTACCCTTCCCACGCCGGAGGAGCTGAAAGATCAGCTCGACGAATATGTGATCGGGCAGGAGCAGGCAAAAATCGCGCTGAGCGTGGCTGTTTATAACCACTATAAACGCATTTATTTCGGCAAGGGTGCGGATGTGGAAATCCAAAAGAGCAATGTTTTGCTCCTGGGCCCCACAGGCGTTGGCAAAACGATGCTTGCGCAGACGCTGGCCGGATTCTTAACGTGCCGTTTGCCATTGCGGATGCGACAACGCTCACAGAGGCGGGCTATGTCGGCGAGGATGTAGAAAATATCCTCCTGCGGCTGATCCAAGCGGCGGATTACGATATTGAGCGCGCGGAGCACGGCATTATCTATGTGGATGAGATCGACAAGATTTCCCGCAAAAGCGAAAACACTTCAATTACGCGCGACGTCAGCGGTGAGGGCGTGCAGCAAGCGCTGCTGAAAATCCTGGAGGGCACGGTTTCCAATGTTCCGCCGCAGGGCGGACGCAAGCATCCGCAGCAGGAGTTTATCCAAATTGATACCTCGAATATCTTATTCATCTGCGGCGGCGCCTTTGATGGAATCGAAAAAATCGTTGAAAACCGGATGGGAAATTCCTCCCTCGGTTTTGAAGCGACAATCCGCGGCAAGAAAGATATGGAGCTTTCCACGATCATGGAAAAGGTCATCCATCAGGATTTGGTCAAATTCGGCCTGATTCCGGAGCTGGTTGGCCGTATGCCGGTGATCACGGCGTTGCATGCATTGGATCGGGAGGCGCTTGTGCGCATTCTCACAGAGCCGAAAAATGCGGTGATTAAGCAGTATAAAAAGCTGTTTGAGATGGATCATGTGGAGCTCGATTTTGATAAAGACGCGCTGGATGCAATTGCAGACCAGACGCTGGAAAAGGAGACGGGAGCTCGTGGCTTGCGCTCCATCATGGAGAAGTTGCTCACGCCGATTATGTATACAATCCCTTCGGATTATACGATTGAGCGCGTGCAGATTACGGCGGCTTACGTCAAGGATAACCAGCCGCCCCTGATCGAAAAGAACCCTAATCGCAAGCCTGTCCGGCTCAAGGCCGCCACGGTGGTGGAAAAGCCGAGGCCGCGTTCTTCTGCGGTTTAACGGTTTTGTAAAGGCGGGCTGCTGCAAGGTGCAAAGCGTTTTGCGGCAGCCCTTATGGAAATAAATTTAATATTTTCCCGTTGCAAGGGAAAATAAGGCTTGACGGAAGCCACGGATTGTGATAAAATAACTCCCGTCGCTTGAAGGCTCTATCTGCTTTCTATCGTTACTATGCGGGCGTAGTTCAGTGCCAGAACGCCGGCCTTCCCGGCCGGAGAGGTGGGTTCAATTCCTGCCACCCGCTCCAGTTTTTTTCCGAATCCCGGCGCACGCGGGAAGGCTTTTGTGCGGGTGTAGTTCAATGGTAGAATCCCAGCCTTCCAAGCTGGTCGTGTGGGTTCGATTCCCATCACCCGCTCCAGTTTTCTCTTTCTTTATGCGCTTGTAGCTCAGGTGGATAGAGCAACTGCCTTCTAAGCAGTGGGCCAGGGGTTCGAGTCCCTTCAAGCGCGCCAATTATGGTGGGTATAGCTCAGCTGGTTAGAGTGCCAGGTTGTGGCCCTGGAGTCGTCGGTTCGAACCCGATTACCCACCCCATTTGATGATTCCATACGCAAGGCGAAAGCTTTGCGTATTTTGGTATCAGCGTAAGAAGCGTAAAATAAAATATTGGGGTGTAGCCAAGGGGTAAGGCAACGGACTTTGACTCCGTCATCCGCTGGTTCGAATCCAGCCATCCCAGCCATAACTGCGGTGTGCAATTTGCGCACCGCAGTTTTTTTCAAACGGCGGCTTGCGTAGCCTGAACAGCGCCATGTTCCATCAGAAACAAAAATTTTGTATCCACCAATGTTTTTGGATCGATAAAATAAACGCCCATATTTCCCACCCCTGTATTTTCATTCAAATATTATATTGAACAATGTATTGAGTTTCTTACAAAAGCATGGTAGAATACACCTGCATTTATCAAAAAAGTATGCAAAATGTCGAAAGAGGAAAGGCGTTTGCAAGCTCTTCCCTCACATTGCATTTTATGCTTTTGCACATGAAATGCAATGCGGGGGTTTTGGCGCAGCCAAACTGCCCAATTTGATGACTGGGAAAAAGAAAGGGATGGTCAAAGGGATGCTAATTTTATGTTGTCTGGTCGTCGGGATCGCCATCGGTGCAGCGGAATATTGGCTGCTGCAAAGGAAAAATGGTTCCCGGATTTGCCCTATCGGATCATAAAGGATACGATCATTGTTAACCTTTTGGCGATTGCTGTGATGAAATATTTCCTAAAGATTCCGGATGTGTTTTATATTAGCCGCCATGGCCCGCTTTACTTTTTGAAATACCTGTGCTTTGCGCTTTGCGTAGGGGCAGCCGTTCTGTTTCTGAAGGGTATTTTTGAGGGTGTTCTGACCTACGAGCGGGAAGAGCGCAAGCAGAAAGCAGGTTTTCTTGTTGGGAAGGTGATCTCCATTCTGCTTTTTGCAGTCGGTGCGGCGGCTTTTACCGCCACAAACTGGGGAAAAAGAACGTTTGGTGATATTACGCCCGATCAATTTTTGGTCAACCTCAAATCCCCGATTGTTGGCACCAGCTCCGATGTGATGGTGACTGCATTTGAGGGCCTGTGTTTGAAACGGCTGTATTGACAATGTTGTTCAGCATTTTTGTATGCTCTGTATACCGCCTTGTGCTGCATCGTGGGGAAAAGCTTCGCGTTGTGTTTGGCCGGATTCCCCGGCTCGTGTTAAGCCTTGTGTTAGCGGTTGCCGTTTTGGCCGGCGGGTTGGTTTATGGTGTGAAGAAATTCCAGCTGGTCGATGTTTATCATGCTTATGTTTCCGATTCCAGCTATATCCAAGATCATTATGTGAGCCCCCGCGATGTGAAGCTGATATTCCCGAAAGAGAAGCGCAATTTGATCCATATTTATCTAGAATCGATTGAAACCACCTACCTGTCCAAAGAATTGGGCGGCTATATGAAAACAAACCTGATGCCGGAATTAACGCAGCTTGCCGGGGAGGGCGTCAGCTTTTCTCATACGCCGGATACGTTTGGCGGCCCGCGCCAGACGGTGGGCTCCAGCTGGTCGGTAGCCGCAATGGTCAATATGGAATTGGGGCTCCCTCTGAAGATTCCGATGAATGGTAATTCTTATGGAAAATCTGGGAAATTTCTACCAGGCGCTGTTGGAATAGGTGATATTTTAAAAGCGCAGGGTTATGAGCAGACGATTATGTTTGGCGCGGATTCTGATTTTGGTGGGCTTACGTCATTTTTCCAAAACCATGGCGATTTTAACTTCATGGATTATAAGGCGGTGAAGGAGAAGGGCTGATTCCCAAGGACTATAAGGTTTGGTGGGGCTATGAGGATGATAAGCTCTACGAATTTGCCAAGGAGGAGCTAATCCGTCTTTCAAAAACGGGCAAGCCCTTCCATCTGAATATGGAAACGGCTGATACCCACTTCCCGGATGGTTACTTAAGCCCTGGTGTAAAGGATAAACACGGCAACCAGTATGCAAACGTTATCTCTTATTCGACCGCTGAAACGGTTCGGTTTATCCGCTGGATTCAGCAGCAAGATTTTTACCCCAATACGACAATTGTATTGACAGGCGACCATTGGAGCATGGATCAGAAATTTTTTGCAAAGGTCGATAAAAAATACCGCCGTGCGATCTTTAATTTGATTCTAAATGCGCCGGTAAAAGCGGAAAAGGCATATGGGCGCGAATTTGCCCCGTTTGATTTCTACCCGACGATTTTAGCAAGCTTGGGCGTTCAGATCGAGGGCGACCGGCTTGGTCTGGGCACAAACCTCTTCTCCGGCGCGCCGACTTTGGTCGAGCGGGATGGCCTGGATAAGGTCAATCAGGAGTTGAACGAGCGCAGCAATTTTTACAATGACGAGTTTATCGCCGAGTGGAAAAACAGCACGTTTGAAAATACGAAGGTTTCCTATCAATAATCCCATTCTAAATCCTTGAGCGGCGGAGTTATTTTGCTCCGCGCTTTTGGGCATACATGAGCGGATATCATTTGCGCAAAAGCGCACAGATATGCTATACTAAATCATAATATATCGTCGGCGTTACCGCCTGTTTGGCGGCATCGTGAAAGGCAAAGCTTGAAAGATGAAGCTTGCAAACCGCGTTTTTTGTTCTGGCGGATGAGACGCAGTGTAAATTTCGAGCTTTTCCAAAACCGTACAATTCTGTGGCTGGGAGTAGAGGGGGAGAAAAATGGCCATAGGCATGAAAAATCTAGTTGATCACAAGCGGTTTTTTCTTGTTCGGCGGTGTTATACCCGCAGGAAAACCTCCCTTGGCCGAGAAAGGGGCAGACGCCAGTATGGATCTTCAAAACGGGCATTTTCCTGGTAAGGAGGCGATTAAAAACCTCCTTGCCTTTTTAAAATGGTCGGCGCTCGCGCTGTTTGCCGGGATTGTCATCGGTTTAATCGGAACTGCTTTTCACATGGCCTTGAGCGGTGCGCTTGCATTGCGGCAGGCGCACCCGTGGCTCGTTTGGCTCTTGCCGGTGGGCGGCGTCTTGATTACGGCGCTGTATAAATGGGGCGGGATCAATAATGATCGCGGCACGAATTTCGTGTTAATTGCGGTGCGCACGAATGAAAAGCTTTCGTTTAAAACGGCTCCGCTGATTTTTGCAACCACGCTTTTAACCCATCTCTTTGGCGGATCGGCCGGCAGGGAAGGGGCGGCGTTGCAGCTCGGCGGTAGTCTCGCTGCAAAGTTTGGAAGGATTTTGCATCTGGATGAGAAGGATGCACGCATTTTGACCATGTGCGGCATGAGCGCGGCTTTTTCCGCCCTGTTTGGCACGCCGGTCACCTCTGCGATTTTTTCCATGGAGGTCATCAGCGTGGGCGTAATGTATTATTCAGCAATTGTGCCCTGCGTGATCGCTGCTGTGGTAGGAGACCGAATTTCTTCCCTTTTCGGGATTGCCCCCACGGAATTTTTGCTTACGGGTGTGCCGGAGGGCTCGGCGCTCGGCGTGGCAAAGGTGGCGCTGCTCGGCGTACTGTGCGCCGTGCTGAGCATCTTGTTTTGCGTGTGCATGCATCAGTCGGCTGCGCTCTATAAAAAGTTAATCCCCAATAAATATCTCTGTGCCGCTGTGGGCGGTTTACTGGTTGCCTTGCTGACCCTGCTGGTCGGCACGCGTGATTATAACGGCGCCGGTATGGATGTGATCGCCCGTGCCGTTGCAGGGCAGGCGCGCCCGGAGGCATTTGCCCTAAAGATCCTGTTTACAGCGCTGACGCTGGGCGCGGGCTTTAAGGGCGGCGAGATCGTGCCCGCTTTTTTTACAGGGGCGACGTTTGGAAATGTGATCGGGAAGCTGCTGGCCTTTCGCCCTCCTTCGGGGCTGGGCTGGGGCTGGTGGCGCTTTTTTGCGGCGTGACCAACTGTCCGGTCAGCTCTTTAATTCTGAGCGTAGAGCTATTTGGTGCGAAGGGCTTTGGCTTTTTTGCGTGGTGGTCGCGGTGAGTTTTATGCTTTCTGGCTATTATGGGCTTTATAGCGAACAAAAGATCGTCTATTCAAAACTCAAACCGGAATTTATTGATAAAAAGGTAGAATGATAAGCATAGCGGAAGCAAGGCTTGTTGACATATCAGGCAAGGGGGAATGTTGCATGAATCAGGAAAAAATAGACCGAATTAATTTTCTCGCGCGCAAATCACGCACAGATGGGCTGACGGATGCGGAGAAGGAGGAGCAGTTGGCACTTCGGCAGGAATACATCGCCGCGTTTCGCCGGAGCCTGACGGGCCAGCTTGACAATACCTGGATTGTGGATGAAAAGGGGAACAAAAGAAAATTGGAACGCCGCCCGGGCGTGGCAAAAAAGAAAACGGCCGCGGTAGAGCCGATGCCGTTGAAAGTGAATATGGAAAATAATAGAAAAAAGACTGCCGATGAATAGCTTGACGAGAGGAGGCAGGAATATGCTTGTAAAGAAACAATATGTAACGGCCGCTTTGATCCTGGCGTTGCTTTGCGCGTTCGCATCAGTTCTCTCCGGCTGCGGCCATTTGACGGAGCTGGATAGCCAAACGACCGGCCTTGTTTCAGAAGAAACGACTGTGGAAGGTTACCACCGGATCACCGCGCAGAAGGCCAAGGAGATCATGGAGAGTGGAAAGCCCTATGTTCTTCTGGATGTGCGCAGCCAGGTTGAGCACAATTTGAAATATATTGAGGGAGATATTTTAATCCTCACCGGGAGATTGCAGAGAAGGCGCCCGAGCTGCTACCGGATAAAAACAAGACGGTCCTGGTTTATTGCGCCAGCGGCGTGCGTAGCAAGGCGGCGGCAGAAACATTAATCCAGATGGGGTATACGGATGTTTATGATTTCGGCGCGATTACGGATTGGCCCTATGGCGTAATAGAAGAAAAATAGGCGCGATCCGCTTATCGGCTGTCATCTGCTTTACCTGCGCGCAGATGATTTCAATCAGCAACGCCGGCACGATAGCGGCGGCAAGCGTATCCTTCCCGCAAACAAAAAGATCGCCGCTCAAAATCATCAGGGCGTGATAATCGCTCAACCGTCCAGCGCAAAGGTATGCGGCGGCCGATGCGGTAAAAAGAAAGATCACTAGCATACCGCCATATTTCAGCAGCAGCTTTGGCAGGCGGTGCATGGTATGTACGGTATCGTGGAGCTCTGTTAATAGTTTCTGCATTGGATGCATGGCCATCCCTTCTATAAACGACTCGTTTTTAAAATAATATTGCGTTGCGATTTTAATCCATTATAGCGGTCTGCGGCGCTGTTTCGCAATGTATAAATGTTGGAATGCTGATACAACCTAGGCCTAACACGCAGTTTGAAAGATAAATCTGCAAACTTTTAGGAGGATGGTATTCTTGATCCAAATTGGAGCATCTACCGCCTGCTTTTATCCGCTTGAAACTGAGCGAGCGCTCAAGCGGGTAGGGGAATTGGGCTTTTCCACAGCGGAGGTATTTTTCAACTCTTTTTCCGAGCTGCGCGGCCCGCTCTTGAAGGCGATTTGCCGGGAACAGGAGGCTTGTAAGATTCAGGTGGTGTCAGTGCACCCCTTCAGCTCTGGGACTGAGCCTTTTTTTCTTTTCAGCGCATATGAACGGCGATTTTATGACACGTTGGAATATTATAAGCGGTATTTTGACGCGGCAAATGCGCTTGGGGCGCATCTGCTGGTGATGCATGGGCTGAAGCCGGGGGCCTCGATTGAAGAGCCGGAATATTTTGAGCGCTTCGGAGCGCTTGTTCAACTGGGCCGGGCACAGGGGATTATGGTTGCGCAGGAGAATGTGGTACAGTTTTCCTCACAATCCCCCGTTTTTCTTGCCCGGATGCGAAAGGCACTGGGGAATGATTTTCATATGGTGCTGGATCTCAAGCAAGCGGTGCGTTCCGGCCTTGACCCGCTCGAGCTTGCGCGGCAATTTGCCGGCGAAATCGTCCATGTCCATGTCAGCGATCACCTGCCCGGCAGGGATTGCCTGCCGCCTGGGGAAGGCGCGTTTCGTTTTAACGCGCTTGCCGCACTGTTGGAGGATGCGGGATACCAGGGAAGCTTTATGATTGAACTATATGCGGGGAATTTTACGGATGACAAGCAGTTGATGCGTGCTAAGGCCTATTTAGAGAAGCAACAAGGCTGAGAGATTGGGGCTTGCGGATATTCGGATGGGTATGGTATAATAGCTTCAAAGCGGATAGCTTTGAAGCATTGGAAAAATGGTTGTCGGCGTGAAACGCTCCTGCCGCGATGCGGCAACGTCATTTTTCGTAGATGGTTTTTGCAATGGTATAATAGCTTTGAAGCATTGGAAAATGGTTGTCGGCGCGAAACGCCTCCTGCCGCAAGGCGGTAATTCCTATGATTAAAAGCGCTGGAAGTGATGAGTGTGAGATGTCCATTCTGTGGCTATGAGGAAAGCAAAGTGATTGATTCCCGCCCGACGGATGAGGCGAGCGCATCCGCCGCCGCCGGGAATGTATGCGTTGTGCAAAGCGCTTCACCACCTATGAGGTGATCGAAAGCGTTCCGGTGGTCGTTGTAAAAAAAGATAAGTCGCGCGAGGTTTTCGACCGTGATAAGCTTTATAACGGCATGCTGCGTGCTTGTGAGAAACGCCCTGTCAGTGCGGCGGCGTTGACGGCCGCTGTGGATGATATTGAGACGTCTCTACAGAATTCGTTGGATAGAGAGGTGACCTCTGAGCACATCGGTGAGCTTGCGATGGAAAAGCTCAAAGAGATCGATGAGGTGGCATATGTCCGTTTTGCTTCCGTATACCGCCAGTTTAAGGATATTGAAACATTCCGAGAAGAGTTGATGAAGCTGAAAAGGGAAAAGTCGGAATAGAACGGGGCAAAAGCTTTTTTGAAACGTTTTGAATCGAATAGGGTGGAATCTGATTTCAGAGGGATTGCTGCAAGAAGCTTTGCAGCAATCCCTTTCTTATTCCATCGTGCGGAGTTTCAGCACAGGGTTATTTGCCTCGTGCGGGAAAAGCGGAGGTTTTATCACAGGCAAAGTGCCGGCTATCGGTTGTAAGCGGTGGATTTATCGATTGCCGCTGCTTTCCTCCCGCACCGCGCTGAGCATCCGCGCCGCGCCACCGGGATTGGTCGTTGTGCCGTATAGCTTTAGCCGGGTATAGGTGAGCCTGCTGAGCTCCCGCAGGCCGGACGCTTCATATAGCGCGCCCGCAAACTGATCTGGATTGATCCCATCCGGGATCAGGCGGAAGTAAGGCTCTGGCAGGTTGATCCCTTCGGCAGTGATGCAGAGATACCCGCCGCTGCTTTCCTGATTGGTGAAAACAGCGCATTTCCGTTCTGGAAAGAAGCTCTCTTTCAGGCCGCCCGGCGCGATGACAACGGTGCTGTCCCGCGCACCGGCGAAGGTATCCTGAATCAAAAGCGCCGCCCCATAATCCTCCATAACCTGCTCAGCAGTTTGCTCATATATGGCGGCATGATCTGTGACAACCCGTACCAGGGAGGCGAAGGCCAGCAGGCGGCCTGCCCGCCGCGCGAGCCTTCCTTTTGGGTCAAGCAGTGTGATGCATTCTTCGCCAGGTGGCTGCCGTCTGCGCGAGAGGACGTCGCAGGCCGTATTAAATAGAATCAATGGGGCAAGCGCATCTGGCAAAAACGCTTTGACCGAGCCACCGTCTGGAGGAATGATTCCGTCCGGCAACAGCATTCTCCCAGCGCAGCGCCCGGCACAGAAAGCGATCTCTTCCCAGGGGAGCTCTCCTTTCCGGCGGGATGCCTCCACACAGAGAAAAGGCGTGCCGCCCTTCACTGCAACCTGAATTGCCTGCGGCCTTGCCGGATGCATGCGTTCTTTGATCTTTTGCAGAAAACCGTTTTCCTGCGGCCTGATCTGTAGCACGGCAAACATTGCTGCGGCCATCTCCCTTCCCTGATCGTTTCCATACCAGTTTCGTACCGTATCTATATGCTGTGCCGTTGCGGAATATCCGCTTTGTTTGCCCTGGAAAACAAGATAGTCTTTTGCCGCAGCGTGCCTCATAGAATATAAAGCGGCTTTCTGTTACCGAAATGCCGCGAGAGGTTCGCAAAGGAGCGTCATCCATGGATAATCGGAAAAAACGGCTTTTGGGAATGGGCTTTGTTGTGGCGGTGCTGTTCGCCGCCAGTATGCTTGCCTTTCAGATGCAGAAAGCGGCCCCGGCGGCGGCCCCGGCACAACCGGCGGGGCAAAAGCTGCCAATCATTATGTATCATAACATTTCGCCGAATGCGGGCAGGCAGGGGAAATACACGGTTTCTGTCAAGGAGTTTGAAGGCGATTTAAAATATATCAAGGAGCGCGGCTTTACTCCCATCCTGACTCAACAGCTGATCGATTATGCCAAACAGGGCAAGTCCCTGCCGAAAAAGCCGCTGATGATTACATTCGATGATGGCTTCGAGAGCTTTTACGCCTACGCCTTTCCGCTCCTGCAAAAATATGATATGTGCGCTGTGATGGCGGTGGTCGGGCAATATGCGGATACGTTTACCAAAAAAGAGGATCATCACCTCAACTACTCCTACCTAACTTGGCCAATGATTGGAGAGCTGAGTAAAAGCGGTCTGGTGGAAATCCAGAGCCATACCAATAATATGCATACGATCACTTCAAAGCGGCGCGGTTGCACCATTAACAAAGGAGAGAATAAGGAAAGCTACAAAGCCTCCTGCGAAAGGATCTGGAGCTTAATCAGAAAAAAATCCAGGAAACGACGGGAAAGGCTCCTACCGCGCTTGCCTATCCCTATGGTTCGCATTGTAAATCCTCCAAAGAAGTGCTCAAGGAGATGGGGTTTCAAGCGGCGTTTACCTGTGCGGAGAAGGTAACGTCCTCCCGAACAAGGGCGGCGATTTAGATTGGCTTTATACATTGGGGCGCTACAACCGTGCGCATGGCGCTTCCTCACAGGCTTTTCTCAAGCCGATTCTCGATCAGGCGAGGAGCACATGAGCTGGAGCAGAGGGCCTCATTTGATGCTTTTTCAATGGGCGCGTTGCAAAACGCTCATTGCGGATACTCGTCATAAGAAAAACCATGGTTTCGGGCGCGCAAAGCCCAAAATTTGCCTGCGTGAGGTGAAAACGGTTTTTAAAAAGGGGCTGTTGCAAACTGTAAGGCATTTTGCAGCAGCCCCCTATTTTATCTTGTATTGTGCTTTCGATTCAGGTAAAATGCTTTTGGATTCTTTTGACGGGGAGGCGCAATATGAGGCATTTTGATGTGGATTTTCGGGATAAAAACGGGGAGCGCTATCAGCTCTCCAAGCGGATTGCAGAGCTGACAGAGGCGCTGATGGCAAATTATTTCGTTTACGATACGGAGGTCCTGGAAGGCGTATGGTTTCGGGATGGAAAATTTACCTATGAGCAGCGGGAGGAGGGAACGTGGCTTCCGTTCGACACAGAGCATGATACCTGGGGCTATGCGGATTGTTATGCGTGGATGAAACATTCCTTTACGGTTCCCACCCGGTTTGCAGGGCGGCCCGTCTATTACCAAATTCTTCCCCAGGAGGGGAAGAAGTGGGCCTGGGGATCTCCACAAGCGTTGCTCTATGCCAATGGGGAGGCGCTTCAGGGCTTTGACAGCAACCACACCCGTACCCGGCTGCTCGACTGTGCGCAGGGCGGAGAGCATTATGAAATGCTGCTCAATCTGTATGCGGGGGGCCGAGATTATGAGGGCAAGATCGGCACGCGCTTGCGGCTTTTGAGCGTGGATGATGAGGTGGAAAAGCTTTATTGGCACCTGCGCACCCCGCTCGAGGTGGCAAACCTGAAAGAACCGGACGAGCTTGCCCGGATTCACCTTCTTCAAACGCTCAATGAGGCGGTGAGCCTGGTATCGTTTCATCTCCCCTATGGCGAGGATTTTTTAGAGAGCGTGCGTGAAGCGACCGCTACCTGGAAAAAAAGCTCTATGGAAAGCGTGAGATGGAGGCCACTGTTTCCGCTGTGGGGCATACGCATATTGATGTGGCATGGCTGTGGCGGCTGCGGCAGACGCGCGATAAAACGAGCCGTTCCTTTGCCACAGTGCTCAAGCTGATGGAAGAATATCCCGACTATCGCTTTATGTCCTCCCAGGCGCAGCTTTATGAGTTTATCCGGCAGGAGCACCCGGCGATCTTTGCACGCATTCGGGAGAGCGTGCGCCAGGGGCGCTGGGAGCCGGAGGGCGGCATGTGGGTGGAAGCGGATACCAACCTTTCCTCCGGGGAATCGCTGGTGCGTCAATTTCTGGTGGGGAAGCGTTTTTTCCGCAATGCGTTCGGCGCGGACTGTAAAATCCTCTGGCTACCGGATGTGTTCGGCTACAGCGCCGCCCTGCCGCAGATTATGAAGCAATGCGGGATCAATTATTTTATGACCACCAAGATTTCCTGGAATGAGTATGATAAGCTGCCTTACGACACCTTCCTTTGGCGCGGCATCGACGGCAGCGAGGTGCTCACGCATTTTATTTCCACCATGGATACGGTCAAGGAGGAGAAGGATTGGATCACCACCTATAATGGGGATCTGAATCCATCTCAGGTGATCGGCTGCTGGCAGCGCTATCAGCAGAAGGATCTCAACCGCGATGTGCTTTTTGCCTTTGGCCACGGAGATGGCGGCGGAGGCCCGACGCATGGCATGCTAGAGCGAGGCAGGCGGATGCATATGGGCATTGAAGGCTGCCCAAAGGTGGAGTTCCAATTCGCCCGCGATTATTTTGACCGGCTTCAAAAGGACATAGCGGGGAGGAAACGGCTGCCTCGATGGGTGGGGGAGCTCTATTTTGAACATCACCGCGGCACGTTGACCGCACAGGCCTCTGCCAAGCGGTGGAACCGAAGAAGCGAATTCCTCTATCACGATCTGGAAACGCTCGAAAGCCTTGTGAACCTCGACCATCTTTCCAGCTACCCATCTGCTGCATTGTTAGAGGCTGGAAGGTGATTTTGCTCAACCAGTTTCACGATATCCTGCCTGGCTCATCGATCCGGGAGGTATATGAGGATTCCCAAAAGCAGTATGAGGACCTGCACCGCACAGGCGGACGGATGCTGGAAAAGGCATTGCAGCAGGCTTCGCGCCGAGTGGGCCTTGCGCGGGATTCACTGCTTCTTTTTAATACGCTCGGCTTTTCACGCAGGGAAGTGGCTGAGATGCAGCGCCCGCAGCACACGGGCTTCCTCCTGCGGGATCCTCAAAGTGGCGCGGTGCTCCCCTGGCAGAAAACTTTTGACGGAAAGATCATTTTTACCTCGCCGGAGGTGCCGGCAAAAGGGTATTGCGCCATATCGGTTGAGGCGGGCGAACAGCGGCAGACAACGCCTTTGACTGCTACGCTTCGGGAGATGCATACGCCGTTTTTTGATCTCACCTTTGATGAAGCAATGCAGATTGCCTCTTTGATTGACCGGCGCACCGGGCGCAGCGTAGCGCCGCAGGGCGAGCCGCTCAATCGGCTGATCGTTTATGAAGACCGTCCCTTTGAGCACAGGGCTTGGAATGTGCAGGCCTATTATACGGAAAAATTCTGGGTTTTGAGCGATGTATCCCATGCAGAAGTGCTTGAGTGTGGGCCGGTACGGGCCGTGGTGCTCGTAGAGCGAAAGTTCCTGCATTCTGTGATCCGCCAGTATATTACGGCTTACGCAGAGCTGGATCGGATCGATATCCGCAATGAAATCGACTGGGACGACAGCTATCTGCTGCTCAAAGCGGATTTCCCGGTGGATGTCAATGCCGTGAAGGCGACGTTTGATATCCAGTTCGGCAATATTGAGCGAGTAACACATGAAAATACGCTTTGGGATTTTGCACAGTTTGAATCCTGCGCGCATAAATGGGCGGATTTAAGCGATAACAGCTTTGGCCTTGCTGTGCTCAATGATTGCAAATATGGCTATTCGGCAAAGGATGGGCATATTGCCCTCACCTTGCTGCGCAGCGCAAACGATCCGCAGCCGAAACAGGATTGCACCCATCACACCTTTACCTACTCGCTTTATCCGCACGCAGGCCCGGCTGCCATTTCCCGTGTGGTGCAAGAGGGCTATTCGCTCAACTGCCCACTCTACACAATGTTTAGCAATGCTCAAAAGGGTGCATGGCCGGAGCGCTTTTCTCTCGCCTGCGTGGATGCGGATAACATTATCCTGGAAACGGTGAAGCGCGCGGAGGATAGCGATGCGCTGATTCTGCGGCTTTATGAAACGTGGAACCGTGCGACAGATTGCAGCATTCGTTTCGGGCGTTTAATGGAAATGGCGGCGCAGTGCGATATGATGGAGGAAAATGAGCCTTGCTCCAAGTGGAAGGCAACCGGCTCCGGCTGCATTTCAGGCCGTTTGAAATTAAAACCTTAAAGGTGCGGCTGGAGCAGGCGTAAGGCGCCCGCGTGGTCAGAAATAAAGTGAAGATCCGCGGGCTGTCACAGGATGGCCCGCGGATTTTTGCCAAATAGGTTTGAACCATGTTTAAAGCATTGAAAAATCATCTTTCGTG
>ENA-OUNI01000429-OUNI01000429.1-human-gut-metagenome-genome-assembly--contig:-NODE-429-length-19530-cov-5.307994_pt1 | contig 19530 bp, 26 predicted proteins | sample MGYA00242499_ERZ504580 | MGnify/ENA primary metagenome ERZ504580 (study PRJEB26092, sample SAMD00036315) | human gut metagenome | host: Homo sapiens | study: EMG produced TPA metagenomics assembly of... | reverse complement strand
CCGCGAAAACAACAAGCTCGCCGAAGTCGCCCTCTGCTACACTGGCGATATCCTCGACCCGGCCCGCGATAAATACGATCTGAAATACTACGTCAACATGGCCAAGGAATTGCAGAATGCCGGCGCCAATATCATCGCCATCAAGGATATGGCCGGCCTCTTGAAACCGGAAGCCGCTTACCGCCTGGTATCGGCCTTGAAAGATGCCGTCGACCTGCCTATCCATCTCCATACGCACGACGGTTCGGGCAATGCCATCTGCACGTATGACCGCGCCATCGACGCCGGTGTCGACATCGTCGACGTCGCTTATTCCGCCTTTGCCGGCGGCACGAGCCAGCCGAGCATGAGCACCTTGTACTACGCTTTGAGCGGCAAGGACCGCCAGCCCGGCCTCGACGTCGATGCCATGGAAGAAATGTCCCGTTACTGGGCTACTGTCCGTCCGTACTACAAAGGTGTCGACAAAGCCGATGCGTATCCGAACACGGAAGTTTACCAGCACGAAATGCCAGGCGGCCAGTTCTCCAACCTGCGCCAGCAGGCCAAAGCCGTCGGCTCGGCGACCGCTGGAACGAAATCAAGAAGATGTACCACACGGTCAGCATGATGTTCGGCGACATCATCAAAGTTACGCCGTCGTCGAAAGTCGTCGGTGACATGACCTTGTTCATGGTCCAGAACAACCTGACGGAACAGGATGTCTATGATAAAGGCGACGTCCTCGACTTCCCGCAGTCTGTCGTCGAATTCTTTGAAGGCGCATCGGTATTCCTTATCAGGGCTTCCCGGAAAAACTCCAGAAGATCGTCCTGAAAGGCAAGCAACCCCTTACGGAACGTCCGGGCAAGAGCCTGGCTCCTGCCGATTTCGAAGCTATCCGCAAGAAATTGACCGATGCCGGTTATAAACACGAAGACGAAGACATCAACGCGTACTGCCAGTATCCGAAAGTCTTCAAGGACTTCAACGAAACGGTCAAGAAATACGGCGATGTCAGCGTCCTCGATACGCCGACCTTCTTCTTCGGCATGAAGAAGAACGAAGAAGTCCACGTTGAAATCGAAGAAGGGAAGGACCTAATCATCACACTCATCAACATCAGCGATCCCGATGACGGTGGTGTCCGCACGATTACCTTCATGTTCAACGGTGCTGAACGCGAAATCCAGGTCCAGGATAAGAGCGTCGACATGAAGACCGTCACCCGCCGCAAGGCTGACCCCGACAAAGCCGGCGACATCGGCGCAACCCTGTCCGGGTCTGTCGTCAAAGTCCTGGTCACCAAGGGCCAGAAAGTCAAGAAAGGCGAACCCTTAGTCGTTACCGAAGCCATGAAGATGGAAACGACCATCACGTCGCCTATCGACGGCACAGTCGGTGAAATCTACGCCACCAAAGGCCAGGCCATCATCAGCGGTGACTGCCTGTTGGAAGTACTGGAGTAATCGCTATGTAGTATAAAGTTTGTAGTTTGTAGTAGATGAGGGTTAAATGTTTAGCCATTCACTGCAAACTAAAAACTACAAACTGTCAACTAAAAAGAGGCTGTCTTAGTACGACAGCCTCTTTTGCCATTCATTCACAAAGGAGTTTTTATCATTATGAAAATGGTAACGGTCTATTTACTGGGCAAGAAGTTTTCGGTCCCTGAAGATCTGACGATCATGCGGGCCATGGAATATTCCGGGTTCCGCCTGGTCCGCGGCTGCGGCTGCCGCAGCGGGTTCTGCGGGGCCTGTGCCGTCGTTTACCGCCTGCAGGGCCAGACGGAGACTCATTCGGCCCTGGCCTGCCAGACGAAGGTCGAAGACGGCATGTGCGTCGGCCGCCTGGAATCGTTTCCCATCAAGAAAGAAACCTACGATATGGACGACCTGCCCGTAGCCGGCAACGTCGTCGGCCAGCTCTATCCGGAAATCTACAACTGCATCCACTGCAACGCCTGTACGCGGAACTGTCCCCAGGGCATCCAGGTCATGAAGTACATCGCCCTGGCCCAGCGCGGTGATTATGCCGGCTGTGCCAAGGAATCCTTCCGCTGTGTCTGCTGCAACATCTGCGCCGCCAGCTGCCCGGCCAAGATCAGTCACGGTGCTGTCGGCCTCCTGGCACGGCGCCTCATGGGCAAGTACATCGCCAAGAAGAGCAAGCACCTGGACCAGCGCGTCCAGGCCATCCGGGAAGGCCAGTTCGTGGCCGACGTCCAGCATCTGATGGTAGCCGGTGACGATGAACTGCGCCGCTTATATGAATCGCGGGATATCGAGAAATAGGGGGACGATCATGATTTATACAGAAGAAATGCGGGCTTCCCAGGCGCGGGTCGAAGCTACGCGGAATATCCGTTTATCTGAAGAACTGCCGCGCTTTACGGCAGAAGAGAAGGGGGAACTCCTGCGCCAGTACCATCCGGATTACCATGAAGAAGGCTTTGCCGTCCTGTCCGTCGGCCCCAATAAAGGCGATAAAGTGCCGAAGGAACTGGCCGCCCTGCTGCAGGGCAAGAGCCGCATGGACACGGTCGACGTCGACTTGGACCACATCCAGTTCGAAACGGATGTCCTGGTCATCGGCGGTGGCGGCGCCGGTGCGGCGGCTGCCATCGAAGCGGCCCGGCACGGCGCCAAGGTCCTCATGGCGACGAAACTGCGCATAGGCGATGCCAATACGGGCATGGCCGAAGGCGGCATCCAGGCAGCCGACAAGGAAAGCGATTCGCCGGCGGCCCACTATCTCGACGCCATCGGCGGCGGCCATTATAAGAACAAGCCTGAACTGCTGGCCGAACTCGTCCTCCACGGGCCGGAAGCCATCCAGTGGCTCAGCTCGCTGGGCGTCCTCTTCGACAAGAACAGCGACGGCTCCATGGTCACGACCCATGGCGGCGGCACGTCGCGCAAGCGTATGCACGCCTGCGGCGACTATACAGGGGCGGAAATCATGCGCGTCCTCCGCGACGAAGTGCGCAATGCCGGCGTCGACGTCGTCGAATATTCACCGGCTGTGGAACTCCTCCTCGACGGAGAAGGGAAGGCGGCCGGTGCCGTCCTCTACGATTTCGATACCCGGGAATACCACGTCGTCCGCGCCAAGAGTGTCATCATCGCAACCGGTGGCGCCGGCCGCCTCCATTACCAGGGCTTTCCGACGTCCAACCACTACGGTTCGACAGCCGACGGCCTGGTCATGGCCTACCGCGCCGGCGTGCCCCTCATCTATGCCGACGCCATCCAGTACCATCCGACAGGCGCTGCCTATCCGCCGCAGATCTACGGCGCTTTGGTGACGGAAAAGGTCCGCTCCCTCGGGGCCATGTTGGTCAATAAGAACGGCGAAGCCTTCCTCCATCCCCTGGAAACGCGTGACGTCGTCGCTGCGGCCATCATCCGCGAATGTCAGGAACGGGACAAGGGCATCTATGCCCTCCACGGGCCGCTGTCTGGCTCGACACGCCCATGGTCGACCTCATCAACGGCGAAGGGACCATGGAAAAGCGCTTGCCGGCCATGATCCACATGTATGAAAAATTCGGCATCAATATCCGCAAGCAGCCCATCCTGGTCTATCCGACCCTGCATTACCAGAATGGCGGCATCTGCATCGGCGCCAAGAGCGAAACGAAGATACCCGGCCTCTACGCTGCCGGTGAAGACGTCGGCGGTATCCACGGGACGAACCGCCTCATGGGCAACAGTCTCCTGGATATCATCGTCTTCGGCCGCATTGCCGGGACGGAAGCGGCTTCTTACAGCCAGACGGCCCATCCTGGGAAAGGGACGCTGGACCACGTCCGCTGTTTCGACGAAGAACGGGCAGAAGCCCGCGTCGATGACGACATCCTGTCGCCGAAGCTCCTGCCCAATTACACCCATAACCGCGGCACGCGGGGCTAGGCTTCGTGAAGCTGGCGGGCTTTGCGCTGGACAGCGATACTGATGAACAGCAGCAGGGCGCCGGCTGCCAGGAAGACGTATTTCATGCCCAGGAAGGTGGCGATGACGCGCCCAGGATGGGGCCGCCCATGGCCCCGACCTGCTGGCTGAGAACATCAGGCCGAAGACGCGCCCTTTGATGCTGGCACTGGTCTTTTCGGCCAGGATGGCGTTGATCGACGGATAGATGCCGGAGAAGAAGAGGCCGATGGCGAACTGGCTGGCCGCAAAGGCGTACAGTGTGTCCGGGATGGCCTGGACGAAGAAGAAGATCCCCGCCAGGACCAGGGACAGGCGCAGGGCCTTGACGAAACCGTGATGCTGGCCGAAGCGCCCCCAGAGCGGTGCCGTAATGGCACTGGAAAAACCGCCTAGTGAGAAGATGAGGCCTGAAATGAAGACCAGGTTGTCCAGCTCGCCGGCCAGGTGGGAGATGTATGTCGTCAATATGGGCTGGACGATGAGGATGACGACCTGGACCAGGGCGGCACTGACCAGTATCAGGCGGATGACGGGAATCTTCCAGAGGCTGACCTTTTCGCCTTCTGCCCCGGCTGCGGCCGTATCCGCTGCGGCTGTATCCGTCGGCGGTTCTTTGATGAAGAAGACCAGGACGACAAAGTTGAGGAACAGGCGCCGGCTGCCAGGAAGAAAGACATGCGCATGCCGAAGCTTCGGCCAGGATGCCGCCGAAGAGGGGGCCGATGATGCCGCCTGCCGTCAGGGCGCCTGCATGATGCCCAGGCAGATGCCCAATTTCTTCGGCGGTGCATAGATGGTCATGATGGCCAGTTCCATCGGCCACAGGCCCGACGCGAAGCCCTGGAACATGCGCATGAACGTCAGCTGCAGCGGCGACGTGACGATGCCGCCGAGAAAATAGCTAATCGATAAGAGCAGGCTGGCGCGGATGGCCATGAGCCGCTTGCCCCGCCGGTCGGCCATGCGTCCCCAGATAGGCGCCATGATGGCGCTGATGAGGAAGGTCGACGAAAAGACGACACCGGACCAGATGTTGACCGAGGCCGCATCGACGCCCAGTTCCCGCGTCAGGTACATGGGCAGGAAGGGGATGAGCATGGTATAGCTTGAAGACATGAAGACGACGTTGCAGGTCAGAATGGCCAGACAGAATTTCCAGTTCACGGCGATCACCTTTCTCGTATGGATTGTTAACGTGCTAACTTCTTATTATACGCCGCCTTTTCGGGAATTACAACTTGTCACGATGGGAACACAGCCTTATAATGAATAATATCTATGTTGGAAAGGAAGGAACCTGAATTGGCCATGTACCTTGCAAAGCGCCTGGCCGGCGCTTGTGTCGTCTTATGGGCGATCATCACCATTACTTTTGGCCTCATGCATGCCATCCCAGGCGGACCGTTTACGCAGGAAAAGAAGCTGCCGCCGGCCGTCATGGCAACCGTCGAAGCCCGATATCACCTCGACGAACCCTTATGGTCCCAGTACGTCGATTACGTCTGCCATGCGGCGGTCCTCGACTTGGGGCCATCTTATAAATATCCCGGCAAGACCGTCAACGATATCATTGCCGAAACCTTTCCTGTATCGGCCCAGCTGGGGCTCATCAGCCTCTTTTTGGCCATCGGTACCGGCGTCCTGGCCGGCATGGCCGCGGCCTGGTATAAGAATACCTGGATCGACTACACCATGATGGTCGGCGCCACCCTGGGCGTTTCCGTGCCCAGTTTCATCCTGCAGCGGTCCTCATCCAGCTCTTCGCCTTTACCTGGCCCATCCTGCCGGCGGCTGTGGAAGGGGCCGGCTTACGTCATCCTGCCGGCCTGGCCCTGGCGGCCCAGCCGACGGCCTTTATCATGCGCCTGACCCGGTCGAGCCTGCTCGATGCCCTGGGGCAGGACTATATCCGCACGGCCCGGTCGCGGGGCATCGGCACGCGGCCCCTCATCTGCCACCATGCCCTGCGCAACGCCCTGCTGCCTGTCGTCAGTTATATCGGCCCTTTGGCGGCGGCCTCATGACGGGGAGCTTCATCGTCGAGACGATTTTCGCCATACCCGGCTGGGACGCCACTTCGTCACCAGCATTTATAACCGCGACTATACGGTCATCTTGGGCATTACGATTTTTTACAGTTTCCTCATCATGATGATGAATTTACTCATCGATGTCATTTATCCGCTCTTGGACCCGCGGATCACCATGGATGGAAAGAAGGAGGCTGATGATGGATTTTACACCGCTTACGGCTGCTGACCGGACGGAACCCTATGTACCGCCCCAGACCCTGCGCGACCGGGGCTGGCGGCAGATGAAGAAGAACCGCCTGGCCTTATGGGGCCTGGCATCGTCGTCGTCATGAGCTCCTGGCCATTGCCGGCCCCTGGCTGGCGCCCTATACTTATGCCGACCAGGATTTGACGGCAGCCAATGCCTGGCCGTCGGCTGCGCACTGGTTCGGTACGGATTCCCTGGGCCGTGACCTCTTCGTCCGCGTCCTCTACGGCGCCCGCATTTCCCTGTCCATCGGCCTCGTCGCCAGCCTGATCAACGTCTTCATCGGCGTCATCTACGGCGGCATTGCCGGCCTCGTCGGCGGCCGGACGGACCAGATCATGATGCATATCGTCGACATCCTCTATTCCATTCCCATGCTGCTCTACGTCATTTTGCTCATGGTCGTCTTCAAGCCGGGCCTGCTCAACATCTACCTGGCCCTGGGCATTGCCTACTGGCTCAACATGGCCCGCATCGTCCGCGGCCAGATCCTCAGCCTGAAGCAGCAGGAATACGTCATGGCCGCCCGCTCCTGCGGGACGTCGACGTGGCATATCCTCTGCCGCCATATGATTCCCAACTGCGTCGGGCCGATTATCGTCACCCTGACCTTGTCCATTCCCGACGCGATTTTACAGAAGCCTTCCTGAGTTTCATCGGCCTCGGCGTATCGGCGCCTATGGCCAGCTGGGGTGTCCTGGCTTCAGAAGGTATCAATAGTATGCGCTCCTTCCCGTTCCAGCTCGTCTTCCCGGCTCTGGCCCTGTGCATCACCATGCTGGGCTTCATGTTCCTCGGCGACGGCCTGCGCGACGCCCTGGACCCGCAGAACCAGAAGGAGGGACGCTGATGCAAGCCTTATTAGATGTACGCCATCTGACCATTTCTTTCCATACTTACCGGGGACTGCTGGAAGCCATCCACGACGTGTCGCTGACCGTCAATCCCGGTGAGACCGTCGGCATCGTCGGCGAATCGGGCTGCGGTAAATCCGTCACGTCCCAGGCGGCCATGAAGCTGCTGCCGGCCGAAGCGACGGAATATACTGGCGGCCAGATCCTCTGGGACGGCCGCGATGTCATCCCCTTGTCGGAAACGCAGATGAACCGCCTGCGCGGCCGCGACATGGCCATGATTTTCCAGGACCCCATGACGTCGCTCAATCCCGTCCTGACCATCGGCAACCAGCTCTGCGAGGGCATCGCCCTGCACCAGCACCTGGGCCGTAAAGCCTGTGAAGCCAAGCCCTGGAACTGCTCAAAGCCGTCGGCCTGACGTCGCCGGAAAAGCGGCTCCATCAATATCCCCATGAATTATCGGGCGGCATGCGCCAGCGCTGTCTCATCGCCATGGCCCTGTCCTGTTCGCCGCGGCTCCTCTTTGCCGACGAACCGACGACGGCCCTCGACGTGACGACAGAAGCCCAGGTCCTGGATGTCCTCAAGCGCCTCCAGGCGGAATTGGGCATGGCCGTCGTCCTCATTTCCCATAATCTCGCGTCATCGCCCAGATGTGCCGCCGCATTTACGTCATGTATGCCGGCGCCATCGTCGAAGAGGGGACGGCCGATGATATTTTCTACCGCCCGGCCCATCCCTATACCCAGGGCCTCCTGGCATCACTGCCGGACCCGGCCCAGAAGGATAAAGCCCTGACCGGGATCCCCGGCCAGCGCCGGACCTCTTCCACATGCCCGAGGGCTGCCGTTTCTATCCGCGCTGCCCCCAGGCCATGAAGGCCTGCATGACGGCGGCGCGCCGCGGGAAGAAGCCGGACCGGGCCATCATTACACGTGCTGGCTGGCCCAGGCCGCCGCGGCCAAGGAGGCATTGCCATGAACCTCATCGAAGCCAAACATATCAGTAAACAATTCGTCGTCCAGCGGGACTGGCTGGGACGGCTCAAGAAGACCCTGACCGCCGTCGACGACTTGTCCCTGACCATCGGCCAGGGCGAGACGGTCGGCCTCGTCGGCGAATCGGGCTGCGGCAAATCGACTTTTGCCCGGACCCTGCTGGCTTATATGCCAAGACCGGCGGTCCATTGCCTATAAGGGCAGGGACATTGCCGATCGCGGTGTGGGCCGTGACTATCGCCGCCACGTCCAGATGATTTTCCAGGACCTTATGCCTCGCTGGACCCGCGCATGACCGTCGAAGACATCATCAGCGAGCCCTTGCGCAACTACCATCTCTGTCAGGACGACAGCCAGCGGCGCCAGCGCGTGGCGTCTTATTGGAACAGGTCGACATGCGGCCTGAAGCGGCCCAGCGCTATCCCCATGAATTCAGCGGCGGCCAGCGCCAGCGCATCGGCATTGCCCGGGCCCTGGCCGTCGACCCGGAATGTGTCTTCTGCGATGAACCTATTTCGGCCCTCGACGTGTCCGTCCAGGTCCAGATCGTCAACATGATGCAGCGCCTGCAGCAGGAACGGGGACTGTCCTATCTGTTCATCGCCCATGACCTGGCCATGGTCCATCACATGAGCCGCCGTATGGGCGTCATGTATTTAGGCCGCCTTGTCGAATTGGGGCCGGGCGACGCCGTCTTCCACGACCCGCTCCACCCCTATACGCAGATGCTCATCGCCTCCGTGCCCCGGCCGGACCCGCACTACCGGCGCCGGACCATCGTCTGCGGCGAAGTGCCGAGCCCCCTCGACTTGCCCAAGGGCTGCGTCTTCCATCCCCGCTGTCCCTACGCCGATGAAGTCTGCCGCATCGACGTGCCTCATTTCCGGCAGTCGCAGACGACCGCTTCGTCGCCTGCCATCATGCGAGAGGAGGCAGACGATGAAGAAATTACTCTTACTCCTGAGCTGCCTGCTGACGGCCGTCCTCTTCAGCGGCTGCGGCATCCAGCACCCCGATACGGTCAGCTACGTCCTGGAAGCGGAACCGTCGCGGCTGGACCCGGCCATGACGACGGCCCTCGTCGAAAGCAATGTGGAACTGCAGATATTTGAAGGCCTGACCCGCCTCGACGATGACGATGTACCCCAGCCGGCCCTGGCCGAAAGCTGGGATATCTCACCGGATGGTAAGACATATACCTTCACCTGCGGCCGGGCATCGAATGGAGCGACGGCACGCCGATTACGGCAGGCGACATCGAATATTCCTGGAAGCGCGTCTCGATCCCGACGTAGCTTCGGAAAATGCCTATATGCTCTTTTGCATCGACAAGGCCGAAGACTATTTCAATAAGAAAGCCCCGGCCGATGCCGTCGGCGTCAAGGCCGTCGATGACCGGACCCTGGTCGTCCGCCTGAAGGAACCGACACCGTATTTCCTCAACCTGACGGCGTTCCACTGCTATTATCCCGTCCCCAGGAAGCTCGTCGAAGCCAAGCCCGATACGTGGGCTGCCGATGCGGACGGCATGATCTGCAGCGGCCCCTATAAAATCGTTTCCTGGAACCATTCCAGTGAAATCGAAGTCGTCAAGAACGACCGCTACTGGGATGCCGGTTCGGTCATCCTGGACCACCTCGATTTCCCCATCAGCGATTCCCAGGCGACGCGCCTGACCCTGGTCGAAAGCAATCAGGCCAACATGACCGTCGAACCGCCGCCGGCCGACCAGGAACGGCTGGAACAGATGGGCCTCTACAAGATTGCTCCTTATCTCGGCGCCTATTACTACGTCTTCAACGTCCAGAAGAAGCCTTTGACGCGTCCGCGTCCGCAAGGCCTTTGCCCTGGCCGTCCAGCGCCAGGGACTGATGAAGTACATCGTCCGCGGTGAAAAGGAAGCGGCCTACGCCTGGGTCCCGCCGGGACTGAAGGACAAGGCCACAGGCCGTGATTTCCGTAAGGAAGGGGGGAACCTCATCGCCGAAGACCCGGGCCAAAGCCCGCCAGCTCCTCGAAGGAACGCCGGTTACGATGACCAGCACCCGCTGCCGGAAGTGACGCTCCTCTTCAATACCAATGAAATGCACAAGGCTGTAGCCGAAGCCCTGCAGGCCATGTGGAAAGAAAACCTCGGCGTCGACGTCAATATTATCAACCAGGAATCGAAAGTCTTCATGGCCACCCGCGCCCAAGGCGACTACCAGCTGGCCCGGGCGTCGTGGATCGCCGATTACATCGACCCCATGACCTTCCTCGACGTCTTTGCCGATGACGAAAATGACGCCCAGTACCACAACCCGGCGTATAATGCATTGATTGCCAAGCCAAGGCCAGCAACGACGAAAGACAGCGCATGGCCTATCTCCACGAAGCGGAACAGATGCTCTTCGACGACTGCGTCATCATCCCCTTGTACTACACGACCCAGCCCTACGTGGCCCAGCCCTATATCAGGGGCTACCACTGGTCGCCGCTGGGACTGGTCGATTTCAAGAAAGCCTATATCGATGAATCAGAAAGGAAGTAGCCTTATGGAATATACCTATGCAGAACCGTTGCAAGCTGGCGACACCATCGCCGTCGTCGCCCCGTCGTCAGCCCTGGCCGGTGCCGACGTGACCAAGGGCCTCACCTTCTTGCGTTCCCTCGGCTATGAATTGAAATCGGGAAATCCGTATCTGCCTTTGACGGTTATCTGGCCGGCCCTGACCGGCTGCGGGCAAGGGACATCAACGAAGCCTTTGCCGACGACGCCGTCAAGGCCATCGTCTGTCTGCGCGGCGGCTATGGGGCGACGCGCATCCTGCCGCTCTTGGACTATGAGCTCATTGCGGCCCATCCAAATTGTTCGTCGGCTTCAGCGATATTACGGCCCTGCATACGGCCTTCCTCCAGCGCTGCGGCTTCTGTCCCATCACGGGACTATGGTCATGTCCCTGGGCCGCAATGCCTCGGAATATACGAAAGAGCAGTTCGCCTACGGCCTGCAGCATCCCTATGAAGCGCGGGAACTGCCGCTGCCGCCGGGCTGCCAGCCGGAAACCCTCGTCCCCGGTGCCGTCACGGGCCCGCTGGCCGGGGGCAATATGATGCTCCTGTCGGTCCTCATGGGCACGCCTTATGCCATCGATCCGCCAGACGGAGCCATCCTCTGCCTGGAAGAAGTCGGGGAAGAGGCCTATGCCCTGGACCGCATGCTCTGCCAGTTCGAGGAATCGGCTCATCGACCGCATCCGGGGCATCGCCTTCGGCGAATTCCACCACTGCGGCCCTGACGAAGGCGCCCGTTATGAATGGACAGTAAAAGAAGTCCTCCAGGCCTATGCCCGCAAGTGGGGCAAACCGGCGTCATGGGCCTGCCCTTCGGTCACGGTGCCGACAACGCCTGGCTGCCCCTGGGCCAGATGGCCGGTCTCGAAGCCCGCCTGGACGGCGTACGCTTTACGCTGCTGTAATTTGGATAGGAGAGATTCTCATGGAATATAAAGAATTGAAAGACCAGGCCTGCCGCTATGTAGATGAACTGAAACCGGTCATCTACGGCATTGCCGAAAGCCTTCACGACCACCCGGAAACGGGCATGAACGAAGTCTTCGCATCGGTGACGCTGAAAAAATCCTGCAGGACCGCGGCTTTGCCATCGACAATCCCGTCGCCGACGCTTTCCCGACGGCCTTTCACGCTGTCTGCGGCCACGGTCCTTTTCAGATGGGCTTTTTGGCCGAATACGATGCCCTGCCGGAAATCGGCCACGGCTGCGGCCATAACCTCATCGCCGCCATGAGCGTCGGCGCGGCCCTGGCTTTTGCCAAAGCGGCCGGCGACAAGGCGACGGTCCACGTCTACGGCTGTCCGGCCGAAGAGACCGTCGGCAGCAAAGTCTATATGAGCGAACACGGCGTCTTCAACGGCCTGGACGCGGCGGTCATCGTTCATCCCGGCACGGATAAGACCTATATCGGCGGCACGTCCTATGCGACGCACCCCATGCAGTTCACCTTCCTCGGCAAAGCGGCCCACGTCGCCGATGCGACCTACCACGGCGTCAATGCCCTCGATGCCCTCGTCGATTTCTATGGCCGCCTGAAGGCCTATGAAAAGACCTTGACCGAACGCCATATCATCGGCGCCATCATCACCGAAGGCGGTACGGCGCCGAACATCGTGCCTGACCGGGCTGTCCTCAAGGCGACCATCCGCCCTGAAAGTGGAATACCTGGAAGACAAGATGCTGCCGGACATAAAAAAAATCGCCCGTGACGTCGCCGACGCACATGGAGCGAAAGTGGAAATGGTCCATTATGAACCGCTCTATAAGAATATGATCAATGACCCCAGGATGGACGTTTACTTTGCCGACGCCTTCAATCAGCTCTACGAAGAATTCGGCGTCCGCGACGACGACTATGCCGAAGGCTCGACGGACGTAGCAATGTCAGCCAAATTACGCGGGTCAGCCAGCCGGAAATCTGCATCGGCTACGACATTAATGCCCATACGAAAGAATTTGCCCAAGCCGCTGGCAGCGACCTGGGCAAGATGCAGGCATTGACGGGCGCCAAGGCCATGGCCATGGTCGCCCTCGATGTCATGGGAGAGAAATACTGATTATTTCGTGCAGGTAATGATGGCCTGTTCCAGGATGTCCAGGCCGGCATCGAGCTGGGCGTCGGTGACGACGAGCGGGCAGAGGAAGCGGATGACGTTGTCGTAAATGCCGCAGTTTTCCATGATCAGGCCGTGTTGGGCCGCTTCTTTGATGACGGCTGTGACCAGTTCCGGATAGGGCTTCTTGCTGGCTTTGTCGTGGACGAATTCCAGGCCGAGCATAGCGCCTAAGCCGCGGTAGTCGCCGATGACGTCGTATTTCTGTTTCCACTGTTCATAGCGGGCGCAGACTTTCTGGCCGATTTCCAAAGCCCGGTCGGCCAAATGGTCCCGTTCCATGATTTCGATGACTTTCAAGGCCGAAGCGCAGGCCAGGGCGTTGCCGCCAAAAGTACCGCCGATGACGCCGGCTGGGACGGATTCCATGATTTCTTCGCGGGCGACGACGGCACCGAGGGGCACGCCGCCGCCGATGGATTTAGCCGTGGCGATGATATCCGGCGGGCAGCCGGCTTCTTTCCAGTATTCCGTCGCCAGCATGCGGCCTGTGCGGCACCAGCCGGTCTGGACTTCGTCGGCGATGAGCAGGATGCCGTTGTCGTCGCAGACTTTGCGCAGGGCCTTGATCCAGGGGATAGGAGCCGGGATGAAGCCGCCTTCGCCCTGGAGCGGTTCGACGACGATGGCGGCGACGTATTCCGCCGGCGAAGCGTACATGAAGACTTCTTTCAGGGAATTCAGGTAGAATTCCAGGCTTCGTCATCGCTCATGCCAGCCGGTTTGCGGTAGAGATAAGGGAATTCGGCCCGATAGACGCCGTCCGGGAAGGGGCCCATGCCGCGGGCGTAGGCTTTCTTGGCCGTCATGGCCATGGTCATGAGCGTGCGGCCGTGGAAGGCGCCGGAGAAGACGATGATGTTCGGCCGTTTCGTATAGGCCTTGGCGACTTTGACGGCATTTTCATCGGCTTCAGCGCCGCTGTTGATGAAGAAGGAGCGCTTCTTGTCGCCCTTGACCGGCGCGATGGCGTTGAGTTTTTCCGCCAGGGCGACGTAGCTTCATGGGTGACGATGTTGGCCATGGCGTGGAAATACTTCCCGGCCTGGTCCTGGACGGCCTTGACGACTTCCGGCTGGGAATAGCCGATGTTCAGGACGCCGACGCCGCCGACCCAGTCGAGGAAATAGTTGCCGTCTACATCTTCAAACATGGCGCCTTCGCCGCGCTGGATGACCGTTGGATAGATAGTGCCGATGGCATCCGGGATAGCCTGACGGCGGCGGGCCAGGACGGCAGCGGCTTTCGGGCCGGGAACGGTCTGGGTAACGATTTTCGGTAATTCATCTTTTAACATAATGTCTCCCCCTTATCAATGCAAGATACAAAGCCTTGGTGAGTGCTTTATGAAAGACTTTGCATGGATAATCTTAAATTATACGCTTATTATACGTTTTACTATTAAAAACAACAAGAAGCTGGGAAACCAAAGCTAAAAATATGATGTTGTGCTGACGACACAAAGGAGGGAGTCCCATGTCTCTATCCATCGCTCAACTTTACAGGCAGGATGAAAACAAATATAAACTGGACCTCCTGGCCGGACGGCAGGGACTGAGTCGCGACGTGGCCTGGGTGCAGGTCATGGAAGATGCCGACTATGGCACTTTTTTGCGGCCTCACGCCTTCATCTTCACGACGGGCCTGGCCAGCCACGGCGACCCGCATTGGCTGGAACGTTTTGTTGATGCCCTGCTGGCAGCTGATGCGGCCGGCCTGGTCGTCAATACGGGAAAGTACCTCTTGCCGTCGGATATTACGGAAGCCTTGAAAGAACGTTGTGAGGAAGCGGCCTTCCCGTTGTTCACCATGCCCTGGGAAGTGCGCCTGGCCGACATTACCCAATCCTTCTTGTCGGCCCTCTTTTGACCAACCGTGAAGAATACCGGGCCATTACGGCGTGGAAGGAATTCCTCTTCGGCGTCCAAGGGTCGTCGGTCCTGACTGAACTGGCCCTGACGGGCTGGCAGGAAGAGGGGCCGTATACGGCACTGGTCCTGGCCGGCGCCGATGGCGATGCCGATTTTTTGGCTGACAGCAAGTCCTTCCTCAACGGGCTGGACCAGCCATACTTTATATTTCCTTATAAAGACACAATCGTCCTGCTCCTGCAGGGAACGCTGCCGGCAGCACTCGTCGCCTGGCTCAAAGGCCATGACCGCCTGGTGACGGGCCAGGGCCTGACGGCGCCTGACTTGAAATCCCTGCCAGACAGCTGCCGCCAGGGGCAGCAGGCTTTGGTATGGGCCCGTCTCCATCAGCAGTCCTGGTGCTATTTCGGAGCCTCGGCGCTATGCCTCTTCTTTTCCCAGCCCGATGACCGGGTGCTGCGCGTCCTCCACGACCGGGCCCTGGGAGCCTTGCTGGCTTATGATGAAAGCCACCGGTCCAGTTTGTACGAAACGCTGGAAGCCTATCTCTGCCACGATGGCAGCCTGAAGGGAACAGCGGCCCAGCTCTACACTCATCGCAATACCGTAGCCTATCGCATCCACAAGGCGGAGAAACTCATTCCCTATGATCTGGCTGACTGGGAACAGCGGTTCACGGTCTTCCTGGCCTGCCATATCCACCGTTATTTTTCCCTGTTAGAAAAATAGTGCTGACATTTTGCAAGCTAAATGCTATTATATAGGAACCAGCTGTACTGAGACGGACGAAAGAAACGATAGGTTTGTTTTGTTGTATCTGTATGAGTTCGCTTAGCGGACCGGCACTGATTGAATTGAAAAAAGTTCAAATCAGGGCTTGACAGATTTCTCGGAGTTTGGTAAGATATACAAGTCGTCGCGATGAGGCGATGACACGATGACCTTTGAAAACTGAACAATGAACTGAATGAACGCCAACGTGCGAGGTTCTATTATATAGAACGTCAAACAATGAGTAATACCAATCAATAAACAAGAGCCAAACGCTCTTCCATATATCATGGAGAGTTTGATCCTGGCTCAGGACGAACGCTGGCGGCGTGCTTAACACATGCAAGTCGAACGAGAAGAGATGAGAAGCTTGCTTCTTATCGATTCGAGTGGCAAACGGGTGAGTAACGCGTAAGCAACCTGCCTCTAGATGGGGACAACAGCTGGAAACGGCTGCTAATACCGAATACGTTCTTTCTGTCGCATGGCAGAAGGAAGAAAGGGAGGCTCTTCGGAGCTTTCGCTGGAGGAGGGGCTTGCGTCTGATTAGCTAGTTGGAGGGGTAACGGCCCACCAAGGCGACGATCAGTAGCCGGTCTGAGAGGATGAACGGCCACATTGGGACTGAGACACGGCCCAGACTCCTACGGGAGGCAGCAGTGGGGAATCTTCCGCAATGGACGAAAGTCTGACGGAGCAACGCCGCGTGAACGATGACGGCCTCGGGTTGTAAAGTTCTGTTATACGGGACGAATGGTACGACGGTCAATACCCGTCGTAAGTGACGGTACCGTAAGAGAAAGCCACGGCTAACTACGTGCCAGCAGCCGCGGTAATACGTAGGTGGCAAGCGTTGTCCGGAATTATTGGGCGTAAAGGGCGCGCAGGCGGCGTCGTAAGTCGGTCTTAAAAGTGCGGGGCTTAACCCCGTGAGGGGACCGAAACTGCGATGCTAGAGTATCGGAGAGGAAAGCGGAATTCCTAGTGTAGCGGTGAAATGCGTAGATATTAGGAGGAACACCAGTGGCGAAAGCGGCTTTCTGGACGACAACTGACGCTGAGGCGCGAAAGCCAGGGGAGCAAACGGGATTAGATACCCCGGTAGTCCTGGCCGTAAACGATGGATACTAGGTGTAGGAGGTATCGACCCCTTCTGTGCCGGAGTTAACGCAATAAGTATCCCGCCTGGGGAGTACGGCCGCAAGGCTGAAACTCAAAGGAATTGACGGGGGCCCGCACAAGCGGTGGAGTATGTGGTTTAATTCGACGCAACGCGAAGAACCTTACCAAGCCTTGACATTGATTGCTAAGGGTAGAGATACCCTGTTCCTCTTCGGAGGACAAGAAAACAGGTGGTGCACGGCTGTCGTCAGCTCGTGTCGTGAGATGTTGGGTTAAGTCCCGCAACGAGCGCAACCCCTATCTTCTGTTACCAGCGAGTTAAGTCGGGGACTCAGGAGAGACTGCCGCAGACAATGCGGAGGAAGGCGGGGATGACGTCAAGTCATCATGCCCCTTATGGCTTGGGCTACACACGTACTACAATGGCTCTTAATAGAGGGAAGCGAAGGAGCGATCCGGAGCAAACCCCAAAAACAGAGTCCCAGTTCGGATTGCAGGCTGCAACCCGCCTGCATGAAGCAGGAATCGCTAGTAATCGCAGGTCAGCATACTGCGGTGAATACGTTCCGGGCCTTGTACACACCGCCCGTCACACCACGAAAGTCATTCACACCCGAAGCCGGTGAGGTAACCGCAAGGAGCCAGCCGTCGAAGGTGGGGGCGATGATTGGGGTGAAGTCGTAACAAGGTAGCCGTATCGGAAGGTGCGGCTGGATCACCTCCTTTCTAGGGAAGACCTAAGAAGTCGGCACGGAGGCAATTCATTCATTGTTCAGTTTTGAGAGGTCATCCTCTCAATCGTACCTTGACAACTGCATAAAAATGTTAGTAATACCTCTTTTTAAGAAGAGATCTTAACGAACCTTGAATTCTTGTTCATCATGACATCCCGTGTGGATGGCGTGATACATGAAAAAATAGTCAAGTAAGTAAGGGCGTACGGCGGATGCTTGGCCATATCAGCCGAAGAAGGACGCGATAAGCTGCGATAAGCTGCGGTGAGGTGCAAGTAACCTTTGACCCGCAGATCTCCGAATGGGGAAACCCGGCAGCAGTAGTGCTGTCATCCTCTATGAGGAAGGGCACCCGGTGAACTGAAACATCTAAGTAGCCGGAGGAAAAGGAATCAACAGAGATACCCCTAGTAGCGGCGAGCGAACGGGGCAGAGCCCAAACCGGGATGGGAAACCAATCCGGGGTTGTGGACTGCTATCAAATGCATGAGTGAAGCAGAATGAGCTGGGAAGCTCAGCCAGAGAGAGTGAGAGCCTCGTAGGCGTAAGCGAATGCATGGAGCAGGATCCGGAGTACCACGGGACACGAGAAACCCTGTGGGAAGCTGGGGGGACCACCCTCCAAGGCGAAACACTGATATGGACCGATAGCGCATAGTACCGTGAGGGAAAGGTGAAAAGAACCCCGGGAGGGGAATGAAAGAGAACCTGAAACCGTATGTCTACAAGCAGTCGAAGACCTTTATATGGTCGACGGCGTGCCTATTGAAGAATGAACCGGCGAGTTACTTCAGCTAGCGAGGTTAAGCAGAAAATGCGGAGCCGCAGCGAAAGCGAGTCTGAACAGGGCGTATAGTTAGTTGGAGTAGACCCGAAACCACAGTGATCTACCCATGTCCAGGTTGAAGCACAGGTAAAAATGTGTGGAGGACCGAACCAGTGAGCGTTGAAAAGCTTTTGGATGAGATGTGGGTAGGGGTGAAATGCCAATCGAACGTGGAGATAGCTGGTTCTCCCCGAAATAGCTTTAGGGCTAGCCTCATGGCGAGAGTACAGGCGGTAGAGCACTGAACGGGGTAGGGGCCTATCCGGCTACTGAACCTAATCAAACTGCGAATGGCTGTACTTATCCATGGGAGTCAGACTGTGAGTAATAAGGCCCATAGTCAAGAGGGAAACAGCCCAGACCAACAGCTAAGGTCCCCAATGCCGTACTAAGTGGCGAAGGATGTGGAATTTCGAAAACAACCAGGATGTTGGCTCAGAAGCAGCCACCATTAAAAGAGTGCGTAATAGCTCACTGGTCGAGAGACTCTGCGCCGAAGATGTCCGGGGCTAAAGTACGGAACCGAAGCTTTGGCAATTAACATAAGTTAATTGGGTAGGGGAGCGTTCCTGCATGGGAGAAGCCTGACCGGAAGGACAGGTGGACAGGCAGGAAGAGAGAATGCCGGTATGAGTAGCGAAAAGAAGGGTGAGAATCCCTTCCACCGAAAGCCTAAGGGTTCCTGGGCAACGATCGTCGTCCCAGGGTAAGTCGGGACCTAATCCGAGGCGGAGACGCGTAGGAGATGGACAACAGGTTGAAATTCCTGTACTGGCTGAGGCCGTTTGAGCGAAGGAGTGACACAGGAAGGAAGGCGCGCGTGCGAATGGAAGAGCACGTCCAAGCAGGTAGGTCGGGAGACAGGCAAATCCGTTTCCCGTAAGGCCGAGATGCGATGGGGAGCTTCTGGAGACAGAAGCGAAGGGGCTGGCACTAAACTGTCGAGAAAAGCTTCTAGTGAGGACTCAGGCACCCGTACCGAAACCGACACAGGTAGGCAGGATGAGAATTCTAAGGTGCGCGGGAAAACCCTCGTTAAGGAACTCGGCAAAATATATCCGTAACTTCGGGAAAAGGATAACCCAGCGTACGTGAAGTGCAGAAGCGCATGGAGCGGAGATGGGTGGCAGAAGAGAGGCCCAAGCGACTGTTTACCACAAACACAGGCGTCTGCTAAAGCGAAAGCTGATGTATAGATGCTGACACCTGCCCGGTGCTGGAAGGTTAAGAGGAAGTGTTAGCGTAAGCGAAGCAGTGAATTGAAGCCCCAGTAAACGGCGGCCGTAACTATAACGGTCCTAAGGTAGCGAAATTCCTTGTCGGGTAAGTTCCGACCCGCACGAAAGGTGTAACGATTTGGGCACTGTCTCAACGAGGGACCCGGTGAAATTGAAGTACCTGTGAAGATGCAGGTTACCCGCGACTGGACAGAAAGACCCCATGGAGCTTTACTGTAACCTGAGATTGGATTCCGGTAAGAGATGTA
>ENA-OUNI01000428-OUNI01000428.1-human-gut-metagenome-genome-assembly--contig:-NODE-428-length-19531-cov-2.319213_pt1 | contig 19531 bp, 27 predicted proteins | sample MGYA00242499_ERZ504580 | MGnify/ENA primary metagenome ERZ504580 (study PRJEB26092, sample SAMD00036315) | human gut metagenome | host: Homo sapiens | study: EMG produced TPA metagenomics assembly of... | reverse complement strand
TGGCGGCTTGCAGAAGTCTGCATACGAGATGGGTTTCAGCAGATAATCGAGGGCGTTGACCCTATACCCGTCTATGGCATATTGGTCGAAAGTGGTGGTGAAAACGATACGGGTATGTGTATCTACCATTCTGGAGAATTCCAGGCCGTTGAGTTCGGGCATTTGGATATCGAGAAAAAGAAGGTCGACACGTTTGTCCGGCAGGTCGCTCATCGCTTGCACTGCACTGGAGTATTTGCCGGTAAGCTCCAGAAACGGGGTTTTGTTGACGTAGCTCTCCAAAAGGTTCAGGGCCAGCGGTTCGTCATCTACGATTGCGCACTTCAGATTCATGTTGTCAGTAATTGATTGTTAAAACCGATTTATATTCTTTTCCGTCCTCACTTATGCCGTGCTTCCATTCGTACCGGCCGGGATAGGTCAGTTCCAGGCGCTTGCCTACTTGTTCCAGTCCGATGCCGCTGCCGCTTTTGTCGGCTTCGCTCTTGGGGTGGTAGCTGTTGGTGATTTCGCAACGTACTTCATGCACATTCTCGCTGAAATATATACGGATATGGCTGGGCTCGGTGGGAGAGATGCCATGTTTGAAAGCATTCTCTATGAGGGAGATGAATATCAGCGGGGCAATCTCCGTAGGCTGTCGGGACGAATATCGAAACGCGTTTCAACAGTGACGTTGGACGAGAGACGGATGCGCATCAAGCGATGTAGTTCTTGATGAAATCCATTTCCTTGCCTAAAGTTACGAAGTTCTGCTGATTGTCGTAAAGGACATGGCGCAATAAACGGCTCAGTTCCTGTACGGCTGTTTGTGCCTTATCCGTATCAAAGGCAATGAGTGCGTAGATATTGTTCAGCGTGTTGAGCAGGAAATGCGGGTTGAGCTGGTTGCGGAGATTCTTTAATTCGGCTTCCGTGCGACTTTTTTTCGGCTTCGCGGCGGGCGGCTTCCACCTGCACCCAACGTCCGCTGAGGCGAATGGCCGCACTCAACCCTACAGTAAGTATCATGGAAAAGAAATCGCGCATGATGAATATCCACTTCGGCGGACCGATGTGTCTTTGGCCCTCACCGTCGGCTTTTGCGTAGGTGTGGAATGCGTACTCCTGCCAAAAGTGTACACCGGCTGTAACGCAAGCTATCAGCAGTATGTTCAGCAGGAGATACTGCCGTATGCGCCCCTCGAACAGATAACGGGGAATGAGGAAGCAGTAATTGCAGTAGAATACGATAAGAAAAGATAGCGGAACAATGCTGCCATGACGCAGGTATTCCATCCATGTAATGGTGAAACCGCTGCGTGTCATCATCACGAAAGGAAAAGCAAATACAATTCCCCAGCCGATGATATGAATCAGGGCTTCGATGATGCGCGACCGTGAGTAGAGAATTTGTTTCATACAAATGCAAAGATAGTTTTTTTTAGCGATAAGCGATTATCACTCGTATCGTATTGCTTCTATCGGGTCTAAGTCTGCTGCTTTCTTTGCAGGATACCATCCGAAGAACACTCCTGTCACCGTACAGACGGCAAAGCTGAGGAATACGCTCCATGCCTGTATATAAATAGGCCAATGGGCTGCGCTCTTCACAATCCAGCTTGCGCCGCAGCCGATGATGACACCGATGAGACCGCCGGTAATGCTGATGAGGATGGCCTCGATGAGGAATTGCGACAGGATGTCCACTCCTCTGGCACCCACACTCATGCGCAGACCGATTTCGCGGGTGCGCTCCGTTACGGATACATACATGATGTTCATGATGCCGATGCCGCCTACCACCAGCGATATGCCGGCGATGCAGGCGAGGAGAGTGGTCATCAGGTCGGTGGTGGTGTTCAGCATCGAGCTGAGCTCCTGCTGGCTGCGTATGGTGAAATCATCGTCGTCGCTGTCCTTCAGTTTATGGTTCCGGCGCAGAATTCCGGTGATTTCTTCGGTGGCGTTGTCCGTCATGTCCTCGGTGAGTGCGGATGCGAAGATACCTTGCAGATAGGTCTGTGCAAGCAGGCGTTTCATTACGGTGGTGTAGGGGGCAAGTACAACGTCGTCCTGGTCCATGCCCATGCTGTTGTATCCTTTGGCTTTCAGTACGCCCGTCACGCGGAAAGGCACTTGATTGAAGCGGATAATGCGTCCTACGGGGTCTTCTCCGTTGGGGAAAAGATTATCCTGTATTGTCTTGCCGATGACACATACTTTGGCGGAAGTCTGTATGTCGGTTTCCGTAAACATCGTGCCGTTCTCCACCTAAGCTGGCGGATTTCAAGGTAGTCCGTGCCTACGCCGCTTACGGATGAGGGGTAGTTGTTATTGCCTGCAATGAGCTGTCCCGATGAGGATACGTTGGGGCTGACGGCAGCCAGGAAGTTCGTTTCGTTGCGCAATGCCTCGTAGTCGGTGAGCTTCAGCGTCTGCATGGCGCTGGGGTCTTGGCGGACGCCGCCGCGCATATCCGCTCCCGGATGAATCATTATCATATTCGAGCCCATTTCGGAGATTTGCGCCTGAATGCTTTTTTTTGAACCCTGTCCGATAGCGAGCATCGTGATGACGGACGCCACGCCGATGATGATGCCCAACATCGTGAGGAAGGCACGCAGTTTATTGTTGGCAAGTGCCCGAAAGGCTATTTTGAAAAGGTTGGTTCCATTCATTGATTTGTAGTTTTATGATATTGTTTTTCTTTTTTCATCCTGCAATAAAGTAATTTACGTACTGCGTCAGTCATCCTCCTGCTTGGGCAGTGCTGCCAGTGTTTCGGCGGCATTCAGAATGTTTCGGTTGGGCTTGTCGTCCTTCACTTGTCCGTCGCGCAATACGATGTTGCGGCTGCTGTATTGGGCTATTTCCGGATTGTGCGTTACGAAAATGATGGTGCGTCCTTCGGCATGCAGTTTCTGGAAGAGCACCAGGATTTCGAATGAGGTACGGGTATCCAGATTACCGGTGGCTTCGTCCGCCAGGATTACGGCAGGGTTGTTTACCAATGCACGGGCGATGGCTACGCGTTGCATCTGTCCGCCGGACATCTGGTTGGACTTGTGCTCCAGCCGGTCGCCCAGCCCTACGGCTTTCAGCGCTTCAATGGCGCGTTTCCGGCGTTCGGCTGCCGATACGGACGAGTTGTACATCAGCGGCAGTTCCACATTTTCCACGGCTGTGGTTTTTGCCAGCAGGTTATAGTTCTGGAACACGAAGCCGATTTTATGGTTGCGGAGTACGGCACGCTGGGACTTGCTCATGGTGCGTACGGAGATGCCGTCCAGCAGATACTCTCCTACGGTGGGCGTATCCAGGCAGCCGAGTATGTTCAACAGCGTTGATTTGCCCGAACCGGACGTACCCATGATGGTGACGAACTCTCCCTCGCCGATAGAGAATGATACGCCGCGCAGTGCATGCACCGTTTCGTCTCCCACCTGGAAGTTCCGCTTTATGTTTTGAAGTTCAATTACGGTTTTGCTCATGATTAATGATGTATGGTTTACTTTGTACTGTACTTTTATACTCAGTCTCTGTACGCTGTTTCATCGGCCGTTGTTTTTCTTCTTGCTTCCCGGAGGGCCCGGCATGAACGGGCTTTTCTCACCGCTTGGTTCCTGCGGCATGTCCGCCGTTGGGCCTTCGCCCGGCAGGCGCCCTATGGTGGCTTCGGTCACTACTGTCGCACCTTCATCGATGCCGCTTACAATCTCCGTATTCACACCGTTGGAGATACCTACCGTTACCGGATGCGCGATGAATGTATTGCCTCGCGTGTCCAGAGTTTGTGTTCGCTTTCGCAATCTTTCACAATGTCATTCTCGCCGATAAGCGGCTTTTCGGGTGTGAAACGGAGCGCACGTGCCGGAACGGAAAGCACATTCTTGCGGTCGAGTGTGTAAATCGTGACGTTGGCCGTCAGGCGCGGTTTCAGTTTCAGGTCGGGGTTGGGAGCGGATATGACAACTTCGTAGGTGACGACCGTACCGGATGTGCCGCTGCTGCCGGAACTTGTAGAGCTGTCCTCTCCCAAGCGGATTTGTGTTACTACGCCCTCAAACGTGTCATTGGGATAGGCGTCTACGCTAAACGTCACGCGTTGCCCGTCTTTCACGCCGCCTATGTCGCTTCATCCACGTCGGCCACAACCTGCATCTGCGTCAGGTCGCAGCGATGGTGAACAGGGTAGGAGTCTCGAAACCGGATGCCACCGTTTGCCCTTCCTCTACCGCACGGTTGATGACCACGCCGTCGATGGGCGAAGTGATGGTGGCGTACGACAGGTTGCGCTCCGCTTTTGCCAGCGATGCCTGACTGCTTTCGTAGCTGCTTTTCGCTTTCTCGTAATTGTAGACGGACTGCTCGTAGTCGGTATCGCTGATAAGCTGCTTTTCGTGCAGTCCCCGGTTGCGTTCGTAGTTCTTCCGCTGATATTCGTATTCGGCTTTCGCACCGTTGTAGGCGGCGCGTTGGGATGCCACTTCGCTTTGCAGGGTCACACGGTCCATTTCGGCTATGAGCTGGCCTTTGGTAACTACGGAATTGTAGTCGCATATATCTTGTCGATGATGCCGCTTACCTGCGTGCCGACTTCCACTTCCGTCACCGGTTCGATGGTGCCGGTGGCGGTTATGGATTCCGATATCTCGCCTTTGATTACGGTGGCTGTCTCGTAGGTCACTTTATGTTTGGCCGTGGAGCCGCCGAAAAGCCGGATGCTTATGCCGGCTACCGCCACAACGGCTACGGCGATAAGGATAATCTTTTTCTTGTTCATATTCTGTATATCATTATTGGGTTTTAAGTAGCGTTGGTCTATACCGCAAGAGATAGTTGCGTATGGGGGTTATTATATTGAATAGGTCAAAGCGTAATCTGTTCTCCCTGGTAGAATTTCAGCAGTTGCGTGTTCAGTATTGCCATGTATTTGGCTTGCAGGGTTTCCTGTTGCGCGTTGAGCAGGTTGTTTTTCTCGGTCAGCAGTTCCACGGTATTCTTCATGCCGAGGTTGAATTGCTCTTGGATGAGGTCGTAGCTGGTCTGTGTGCTTCGCAGCTTCTCTATGGCGGCAACGTAGCGTTGCTGTGCGCTGTTGGCATCCAGCCATAACCCTTCGATGGTCTTGTACAGGTTTTTCTGATTGTCCAGCAAGTCCAGTTCGCTGTTCTGCTTCTGTATCTTGGCTTTCTGTACGGCGCTCTTGGTCTGCCGGTTGTTGAAGATGGGTACGCTTACGGTTACTCCCAAGGAGTTGTTCCAGTTCTGCTTGATTTGTTCGCCGAAGGTGAAGTCGTTGCCGTTGGTGTTCGTGCTCCCTATGCCTGCACTGAGGCTGATGGTGGGGATGTAACCGGAGCGGGCGATGTCGATGTCGAGTTCCGAGGCTTTGACATTCAGCCGGCCTGCTTCGATTTCCGGGCGCAGGGTGAGGGCGGAGCGGTAGACATCGGTCTTTGAGGCAGCGGCGACAACACATTCTCATCGCCGAGTGTGGGGATGTAAAGCGTCATCTCCTTTTCGCCGTCCAGTTCGAGGAGTTGTTTCAGTTGCAGTTTGTAATCTTGCAGGGTAGCTTGTGCCGTTACCAATTGATATTTGTCGGTGCTGACCTGCGCTTCCAGTTGGGCGAGGTCGCTCCTGGCGATGCTTCCCGCTGCAAGCAGGGCGCGTGCCGTTCGCCATTCCGCCCGGCTGACGTCGAGGGTTGCTTCATTTACCTTGACGGCTTCGGCTGCATAGAGAATCTGTACGTAAATCTGCGTAATGCTCTCTTCGATGGTGTTCTCGCTTTCCGCCACGCCCAGTTCGGCAATGCGGTTGTTCATCCGCTGCTGTTTCAAGGTATTCAGCCGTTTGCTGCCGTTGTAAAGCGTCCAGTTGGCATCGATACCATAGCTGCCGTTGTAGCTGGTCTTGCTTTGGCTGCTGGTGATGTTGTCGCCGTCTATTATCGTATTGGTCTGGCTGTTGGGCCGGTTTACGATACGTTGGCTTACGGATGCCGTGAGGCTGGGGAAGAGGGCTGCCCTGGCGGTCTTTACGTCCACTTCGGCGCTCTTGGCGTTGAGACGGTTCTTGCGTATCGTGATGTTTTGCTGCAAAGCATAGTCGATGCAGGCTTGCAGGTTCCATTGTGCGGGAAGCGTCTGCGTGCTGTCCTGCTGTTGCGTACCGATAGCGGTTTCCTGCGTTTGCGGCATTGCGTTGCCGACACAGGTGCTTGCCGCACAGAGCGATATTACGGTCAATCTTTTTACATTTATCATATTACCTTGTTTCTATGGTTTTACCATTGCAAAAGTATGCGCAGCCTCTTGAAACGGCAAAAACAATAGACCATTGCCGGGATTGTGCCGACGGATTACTTTTTCCTGCCGATAATTAAGAGTTTGCTTTGCTGTTTTTATGAGGTGTCAAAATACACTTGCTGATTTCTATTAGGTACGGATTTCACGGAAAACACAGGTTTTCTTTATTCTTTTTTATCGTGAAAATCCGTGAAATCCGTGCCTAATAGAAACCAATAGTAAGCGAATTTTAGTTTTGACCCCGTAAAGACAGTAGATATCTTCCCAAAGAACTTCTTTATAGAATACCGGACAAAAATCAAGCTGGCTATAACTTTTCAGTTTTTTATTTGTTATTTATATAAAAGTATTTTATATTTGTAATGATTATAATTTGAACTTTATGAAAAACCTTGTTACCAGTATCTGGCAATTTTATGTCGATGGCTTCCGAAGCATGACATTGGGGCGTACCTTGTGGCTGATAATTGCAATCATTGTTTATCATGTTTTTTATTCTTCGTCTTTTCTTCTTTCCGAACTATCTGAATGAAGCTGCCGGAGAAGGCGATAAAGAAGATTACGTTAGCAGTGAACTGATTATGCGGGCGGGAAGATAGGGGATAGTGATAAGCGGTTAGTGATTAAGGAGGGAGGTATTCCTTTTCCTTATTTATACCTTATACTTTAATTTCATACTTAATATTTATTCTCATGCTTGAAAACATTGACACTTCTCTGATTGATTGGTCGAGAGCGCAATTTGCCTTGACCGCTATCTATCACTGGATTTTTGTGCCGCTTACTTTAGGATTGGCGGTAATTATGGGCATCATGGAAACGGTGTACTACCGTACGGGTGACAAGTTCTGGAAACATACTGCCAAGTTCTGGATGAAACTCTTCGGCATCAACTTTGCCATAGGTGTGGCAACGGGACTGATTCTGGAGTTTGAATTCGGTACGAACTGGAGTAATTACAGTTGGTTCGTGGGCGACATCTTCGGTGCGCCGCTTGCTATCGAAGGTATTCTGGCATTCTTTATGGAAGCCACGTTCATTGCTGTGATGTTCTTCGGTTGGGACAAGGTAAGCAAACGTTTCCACCTGGCTTCTACCTGGCTTACGGGACTTGGTGCTACTATCTCCGCCTGGTGGATTCTGGTGGCGAATGCTGGATGCAGAATCCGGTAGGTATGGAGTTCAATCCCGATACAGCCCGTAACGAGATGGTTGACTTCTGGGCGGTAGCCACTTCGCCGATGGCAGTCAATAAGTTCTTCCACAGCGTGCTGTCCGGCTGGGTACTGGCTGCGGTGTTCGTGGTAGGTGTGAGTTGCTGGTATCTGTGGAAAAACCGTGAGAAGAAGTTTGCTTTGGCAAGCATAAAGATAGCTGCCTGGGTAGGACTGTGCGCCGCTGTGCTTTCCGCGTGGACGGGCGACGGTTCCGGTTATCAGGTGGCACAGAAACAACCCATGAAGCTCGCTGCCATGGAGGGTTACTATCAGGGCAGGAAGGAGCCGGACTGGTGGCTTTCGGCATTCTCAATCCCGACAAGAAGACGGCCGATGACGGTAAGGATGCTTTCCTCTTCCGCATGGAGATTCCCAAGTTCCTTTCATTGCTTGCCGAGCGCGATTCAAAGGCTTTCGTACCGGGCATCAACGACCTGCTGAAAGGCGGCTATCCCTTGAAAGACGGTACAACCGCGCTCTCCGCTCAGGAGAAGATTGAAAAGGGAAAGACGGCTATCGGGGCTTTCTCCGCTTATCGTGCCGCCAAGCTGCGGGCAACGATGCCGAGCGCAGGTGGCTGCCAAAGTGTTGAAAGAGAATGTGGCGTATTTCGGTTACGGTTATATCAAGGATGTGAACGAACTGGTTCCAACGTGCCGCTCACTTTCTATATGTTCCGTGTCATGGTGATACTGGCGGGTACTTCATCCTCTTCTTCATCGTGGTTCTCGTTCTTGCCTACAAGAAGGATTTGTCGCAGATGCGCTGGATGCATTGGGTGGCAATGCTGACCATTCCGCTGGGCTATCTTGCCGGGCAGGCCGGTTGGGTGGTTGCCGAATGCGGACGCAGCCGTGGGCCATTCAGGATATGTTGCCCACAAGTGCCGCCATTTCCAAACTGGATGTCGGCTCCGTGCAGACCACATTCTTCATTTTCCTTGTACTGTTCACCGTTATGCTGATTGCCGAAGTAGGCATTATGCTGAAAGCCATACGGAAAGGACCGGAAAAAGAACTTTCTCATCAATCATAACTTATAACTCATAACTCATTACATGAATACCTATATATTTCTTCAACATTATTGGTGGTTTATAGTATCCCTGTTGGGAGCCATCCTTGTATTCCTGCTGTTTGTGCAGGGCGGTAACTCGCTGATATTCTGTCTGGGCAAGACGGAAGAGCAGCGCAAGATGATAATAAACTCTACGGGGCGCAAGTGGGAGTTTACGTTTACTACGCTCGTAACGTTCGGCGGTGCGTTCTTTGCATCGTTCCCGTTGTTCTACAGTACGAGCTTCGGCGGTGCGTACTGGTTGTGGATGATTATCTTGTTTACTTTCGTGTTGCAGGCTGTAAGCTACGAGTTTCAGTCGAAAGCGGGCAATCTGTTAGGGCAAGACGACGTATCGCGCTTTTCTGGTGATAAACGGAGTGGTAGGGCCGGTGCTGCTGGGCGGTGCGGTGGCAACGTTCTTTACGGGTTCGGAGTTCTATATCAACAAAGGTAATATTGCCGATACGGTGATGCCGGTTATCAGCAGTTGGGCCAATGCAGGGCACGGGTTGGATGCGTTGCTCAATCCGTGGAATGTAGTGTTGGGACTGGCTGTGTTCTTCCTGGCGCGTATTCTCGGTGCGCTTTACTTCATTAACAATATTGGCGATGCGGATTTGGTGAAACGTTGCGTCGTGCGCTGTGGGGCAATACGGGTCTGTTTCTGGTGTTCTTCCTTGCATTCGTTATCCGTACGCTGCTTGCTGAAGGCTACGCGGTAAATCCGGAAACCGGAGAAGTATTTATGGAACCCTATAAGTATCTGACAAACTTTATCGAAATGCCCGTGGTGCTGCTCGTATTCCTTATCGGTGTGCTTGCCGTGCTTTGGGGAATTGTCCGCACAGTGTGGAAACCGTCTTTCGACAAGGGTATATGGTTTGCAGGCGCAGGCACTGTGCTCACGGTATTGGCGCTGTTGCTGGTGGCGGGTTATAACAATACTGCCTATTATCCCTCTACCGCCGACCTGCAAAGTTCGCTTACGCTGGCAAACAGTTGTTCCAGCCAGTTTACGTTGCGGGTAATGGCCTACGTATCTGTCCTGGTTCCTTTTGTGCTTGCCTACATTTTCTACGCATGGCGCAGCATCGACAGGAAGAAGATAGATGCCGCAGAGATGCAGGATGAAAAAGGACACGCCTATTGATTTTATAACTCCGGGGATTTGCTCCCGGTTTCCCTGGAGTTTCTTTGAAAATGCCGGGGGATATAAGAGAAAACTCCTCACGTTTGGGTTGCAAACGTGAGGAGTTTTCTTTTTGTTCTTATGTTCTTATGTCCGAAAACCGGATTATCATTTTCCCGCTTCCGCATTCTTAATCATCTGCTCGCTGGCATACATGAATATTACCACACGGCGATTTTCGCTGGCCGACAGGCTTTCGTCGTATTCATTGTAGCCCACACCTTCCACTTGCTTGAACTGAGAGGGAGATACGCCGCAATCCTGCAGATAATTCTCTACGGCATAGGCACGGTTCTTGGACACCTTCATGTTGGCTTCGTACGTACCGACCTTGTCCGTATGGCCTATGATGGCGATGTCCGTAGTTGTGTCTTCCTTCAGAATCTTGGCGAGGTCGCGCAAGGAAGCTTTCGCATCGTTGCTCAGCGTAGAGGAGTTGAAAGCAAACAGAATACCGGAGTCGAACGTCACCTTGACGGCATCCAGATTATTGGCATCTTTCACCATTTCCACCTGTGCGCCTTCAATCTTGGCGGCTTCGGCAGCCTTTTTATCCATCTTATGACCGATAGCCACACCTGCGCCCGTACCTACCGCTGCGCCTACTGCCGCACCGATAGCAGCGCCTTTACCCTTACCGAACAGTCCGCCGATAATGGCTCCTGCCGCAGCGCCCGAGCCACCGCCGATAATGCCACCTTTCGTCGTATTGTTCATTGTACCGCAACTACCCAGTAGTATGGCGCCGCTCAGCAGAAATGCTGTCATTTTCATCTTTTTCATACCTTTTATTTTTTAATTGGTTCAAGTTTTACTAATGCAAATTTTATGTATATAATACATTTGTTGGCATTAAAAAGTTTACCATTGCAGTTTTTTTAGAGAATTTTCCTTTTAATAAAGAGAAAACGGCCGGTCTTATACGTTACTTGTAATTCAGGAAGTTTTCCTGCACCAGCTTTCCTGCCTGCCACACGGCGCGTATGTTCAGTTCCTTGTCCATGATGAGGATGTCGGCGTCCTTATCCTTTTGCAGGGAACCTTTGCGGTCGTACACGCCCATGATGCGTGCCGGGGTTTCGGAAGCCATGCGCAGGGCGTCGCCCAACGGGATACCCGCCTTGACCATAGTACGCACCAGCACGTCCATGGTGGCGATACTGCCTGCCAATGAGGAGCGGTCGGCAAGCTTGCACACACCGTCTTCGATGATGTAGCGCGGGTCGTTGATTTCCTTGCCTTCGGTGGCGGCGCAGGAGAGGGCGTCCGTTACGAGGCAGGTGTGCTCTACACCTTTCAGTTTGTATGCCAGTTTCAGGATGGTGGACGGCAGGTGGATGCCGTCGGCAATGAGTTCGATGGTCATGCCGTCGGTCAGGTAGACACTTTCCACAGTGCCTTCGTACTTGTACTCGCGGCGTTTGTGGAAGCCGGGCATGGCGTTGTAGAAGTGGGCGGCATGGGTAAATCCGGCTTCGTAGGCGGCACGGATGCCGTCGTATTCGGCTTCGGTATGCGATACGGCTGCCAGTATGCCTTTTTCGCGCAGGTAGCTCGCAAACTCCAGTGCTCCGGGCAGTTCGGGAGAGGCGTCCCAGCGGCGGATGCAACGGGTGCTTTCCACCAACTCGCGGTATTCCTGTCCGTCAATCTCCTTCACCTGGTCGGCAAACTGTTCGCCTGCCATTTTCTTGTTGAGGTAGGGACCTTCGATGTGCAATCCCAGTACGGGGCTGTCGGGCTCTGCCATAAGCTGCTCGCACACTTGGGCTGCCTGGTGCAGCTTTTCGAACGGAGACGAGGAAATGGTAGGGTAGAAACTCGTAGCACCATGACCGAGGTGTGCATTGATGATGCTGCGAAACGCTTCTTCGGTACATTCGGTGAAGTCGTGGCCGCCACCGCCATGCGCGTGCATACACACGAAGCCGGGCACGATATACATGCCTTTGGCATCGATGAGGCGTGCGCCGATGAGGCGAGGTCACAGTTGGTCACTTCGAGTATTTTTCCGTCGCGCATCAGGACGGAACCTTCATTCAGCCAGCCTTGCGGGGTGAATATGCGTCCGTTGATAATTTGAGTAAGCATTTTTAGATTTATGATTTAAGATTTATGAATTATAATCCCAGCGTTGTGCTTTTGAATTTATCGAAGGCCAAAATTAAGCATTATAAATTAAAAATCCTATATGCGGGATTTTTTAATCATCTTCTTCTCCGTCTTCGGTGGCGGCGTTGTTTCTGCCGATATTTGCGTATCTTGCCGTATACCAGCCAGACGAACAATACTCCAAACACGGAGAATATCAGCAGTACGATGCCCGTGTTGAGGTTGTCGCCTTTCACACGGCTCCACATTTCGAGTACGAGTTCGGTGCGGTTGCCGAAGTCGCGTATCATGGCGCAGCTTCCACCACTTTCCTGTCGGGATATTGCACGGGGTTTATTTGCAGGCTGTCCGCACCCACACCTTCACCGAAGAAATAGCTGAGGTCGGAACGTGTCGCGATGGCGGTGTCCCGTTTGGCTTCCATGATTTCAGGAGTGGCAACGGCGCTGACGTAGCCTATGGCGTCCATATTGCGCAGGGCGATGTCGGGCCGGCAGAGGTAGTTGATGAAGTAAGCGGCAGCTTTGGGATTGCCTGCATATTTAGGGATTACCCAGCCGTCGTACCAGATGTTGCTGCCTTCGCGCGGCACTTCGTAGGCAAGGTCCACGCCCACGGCACGGGCTTCTTCGATGGCCCATACGGCGTCGCCGCTCCAGGTGAGGTTGAGCCAGGTCTTGTTCTTGGTCATCATCTCCTTGCCGAAGTCGGCTTCCCAGCCTGCGATGTTGGGCTTCATGGCTTTCAGATACTTCTCGGCAAGGGCTATGGCTTCGGGAGAGTTATCGTTCATCAGTTGCTCCACGGTGACGGTGCTGTCGGCAAGCTGTCGGGCATGGGCGTAGATGATGGCGGTTCCGTAGCATCGCGGTAACTGTCTTTCATCAGGATTTTGCCTTTGTTCCTGGGGTTCCAAAGACAGTGCCAACTGCCGGCTTCGTCGGGGGTGATGAAGTTGCGGTTGTAGAGGATGCCGGCTGTGCCCCACATGTAGGGTACGGCATAGTCGGTGGTGGTGCGTTCCGGCTGGCTGGTCTTGTTCAGTTCCCGGCGGATGTAGGGGGAGATGTTGGGCAGATAGTCCGGGGTCTTGCCGAAGTTGCGGTCGATGGGCAGGAGAAGGTCTTTCTTCAGCATCCGCTCGATGATGTACTCCGAGGGGCATACCACGTCGAAATCTTCGTGGCCGCGCTCTATCTTGGTGAGCATGATTTCGTTGATGTCGAACACCTGGTAGATGAGGCGGATGTCCTCGCCCGTCTGCTGCTTGTACCAGGCGGGAAATTCGGCCAGTACATCTTCGTCGATGTAGTCGGCCCAGTTGTAGACTTTCAGTACGTGGCTGCGCTCTTCACCCGAATCTTTGCACGAGACGGCTGCGAGGACGAGGCAAAGGAGAAGGAATATGTCTGTTAATCTTTTCATTTTTTATTCAGCAGGTTTATCTTGACTATGCTTTCGTTTTTCGGCTTACGGGATGAATCTCTCCGTGCTGCGGGACGAATACTCTTATCTTGCGAGACGCAGGCGGACTTATTTCTTCCGTGCACGTTCCGCACGCTTGTTGATGACAATCAGCAGCACCAGCACCGTAATGAAAATAAGGGTGGACAGAGGACGCAGCTCCGGTGTCAGTCCGCCTTTACGCGCATCGGCGTAGATGTAGGTGGAGAGCGTTTCCAGTCCTTCGTTTCCAATGGTGAATATGGTTACTGCGAAGTCGTCGATAGAGAGCGTGAAGGCAAGGATGAAGCCGCTGATCATGCCCGGAAGTATCTCCGGCAGAATTACCTTGCGCAATGCCTGAAAGGGAGTGGCGCCAAGGTCGAGGGCGGCTTCGTACACGTTCTGGTTCATCTTCTTCAAGCGGGGCATTACGCTCAGCACTACATAAGGGGTACAGAATGTGATGTGCGCCAGTACCACGGTTGTGAATCCCTGCGAGATACCGCAACTGACGAACAGCAGGAACAGCGACACGCCCGTAATGATGTCCGCATTCATCATCGGAATGGCATTGGCGAAGTTCATTACCCGGCGCGTGCGTGTGCGCAGGTTGAAGATGCCGATGGCCGCGATGCTGCCCAACGCCGTACTGGCGGTGGCTGCTAACATGGCAATGGCAAATGTGTTCCAGATGGCGCTCGTCAGCGAGTGGTGCATGCCGCCTGTGAAGAGGGAGCTGTACAGCTTGGTGGAGAATCCCGTCCAGTTGCCCAGCACTTTGGCTTCGGTGAAAGAGAATACCATGATGATAAGGATAGGCGAGTACAGCAGCGCAAGCAGCAGCCACAGATACCCTTTGGCAAGAATACGCGTCATCATATCACACCTCCGCTTTCATTGGATGCGCCGTCCTCTTCGTTCGTAAAGAGGATGGTGACGCCTATCAGCAACAGCATGATGAGCGACAGGGCTGCACCGTAGTTCCACATTCCGTTGTATATGTTCTCCTGCACGGTTGTTCCGAAGAGTTTGATGTTGTTCATCGTCAGCAGTTCGGCTATGGCAAAGGTGCTTACCGTAGGCATGAACACCATTACGATGCCGCTCATGATGCCCGGCATGGAGAGGGGCAGGATTACTTTGCCGAATACCTGCAAGGGGTTGGCTCCGAGGTCTTGGGCGGCTTCTATGAGGTTGCGGTCCATTTTCTGCAGAGTGTTGTAGATGGGGTATATCATGAACGGCAGGAAGTTGTAGACCATGCCGAACACAAGTGCGCCTTCGCCCAAAGGCAGGTTCAGAAAGTCGAACAGCGCCACTGTGGCGAGTGTGCGTATCAGTATGTTCACCCACATGGGCAGGATGAACAGCACCACCATGGTCTGCGAAGTGTTGAACTGCTTCTGGCTGAGGATGTATGCCGCCGGATAACCCAGCAACAGGCAGGTCAGCGTGGTGATGAGGGCGATGCCGATGGAGTAGATGAAGGTGTTCATCGCCTCCGGGTGCATCATGAACTTGCGGAAGTTGGCAAAGGTGAAAGCTCCGTCGGCATCCGTAAAGGCGTACAGCACAATCAGCAGTAGCGGCACTATCGCAAATATCAGCAGGAACAGTGCGTAGGGCAGTGTCCAGTTGCGTCGTCGCAGGAAGAAATGGGATAACTTATCAAACATTACTCTATTATATCTTATATCAAGCGCTACTCTATTTAATCAAGTATTGCTTTATTATATTAGGATTATGGACGGTAAGATGACGGGATGATATCTTATCGTTTTATCACTCTGATGTTTTCGGGCGCTATCCGTATGCCCACGCGGTCTCCGTCGTCCCAAACGTCGTTGGTGTCTACGAAGATGTCCTCGTCCCAGTCGGTAAACACGGTGAGGTGATAATGGTTTCCTTTGTAGAGGATGAATTTCACTTCGCCCGTCAGTCGTCCGTCTTCTTCGTTATCCTCCAGGATGACGTTTTGGAAGTCCACTTCCACCGTTACGGGCGTTTCGGGACCGATGCCTTGCACCGGACTGCATTCGAAGCTGCAACCCAGGAATTCCACGTGCGTTTCGTCCAGGAGCTTGCCCTCGAAAGTGTTGCAGGTGCGTTCTTTCTTCATTACGTGGATGTCGAAAGGTTTTACCAGCAGACCCACTTCACGGCCTGCCTCGAAGCAGTGGTAATCCTGCACCATCAGCTCGTAGCCCTCGCGGGTCTGTACCAGCATTTCGTAGTGCACGCCTTTGAAGATGGAGCTTGTTACGGTTCCCGTGAGTTGCGCCGCATCCGAGGGTTCGAAGATGTAGATGTCCTCCGGACGGATTACGACGTCCACCTGTGTACGGTCGCCGAAACCGGTATCCACGCAGTCGAACTCGTGTTCGCAGAAGCGGACGAGCCGGTCGTGCACCATGACACCGTTCAGTATGTTGCTCTCGCCGATGAAGTCGGCTACGAAAGAGTTGATAGGTTCGTTGTAGATGTCTGTCGGAGTGCCGATTTGCTGTATCCTGCCTTCGCTCATCACGACGATGGTATCGCTCAGGGTGAGGGCTTCTTCCTGGTCGTGGGTGACGTATATGAAGGTGATGCCCAGTTTTTGGTGCATCTCTTTGAGTTCCATCTGCATGTCCTTGCTCATTTTCAGGTCGAGGGCGGCAAGGGGCTCGTCGAGGAGCAGCACTTCGGTTCGTTGACGATGGCACGGGCTATGGCAACGCGCTGTTGCTGTCCGCCGGAAAGGGAGTCTACATCGCGGTCTTCATAGTCGGTCATGCCCACCATGCGGAGCGCCTGCTTCACTTTCTTTTCGATAGTGGCGGCGGGGAGCTTCTTCAGCTTGAGGCCGAAAGCAATATTATTGAATACGTTGAGGTGGGGAAACAGGGCGTACTTCTGGAACACCGTATTCACCGGGCGGCGGTGGGGTGGTGTCTGCGTGATGTCTTTTCCTGCAATGGTAATCACTCCTTCCGAAGCTGTCTGGAAGCCCGCAATCAGACGCAGCAGTGTCGTCTTTCCGCAACCGGACGGTCCCAATATCGTTACAAACTCGCCCTTGCGGACAGACAAATTCACATCATTCAGTACGGCTTTGTCTCCGAAAAATTTCGATACGTGCTCTACACCGATGATGCAGTCGGACTTTTGCATAAGCGTTTCTTACTTTATCCAAACTAATTAAACAAATCTCTACCTGATATAGTCAGTCATAAAAAAAAGTGGCGCAAAGGTACATATTTTCTTGAAAACTTTAGAGTTTGTTTAAAAATTGTTCAGCATTCTTTTGCGAGTTCTTTGGAGACGGATGTTTCCTCTTTTTATTCGCCACACACCCGCTTTGTTCTCATAAAACGCCTCCAAAGAACTCGCAAAAGAAATGGAAGGAAATACTTGGGAAAAGAAAAATCGAATAACCCAAAACAGGGTCATGAGTTATAAATTGCGGGTAATTGACCGATACTCGCAAATAAGTCCTAACTTTGCAGTCCGTAACATTAAAGTCTTCGTAAGAAATGGAAAAGAAAACAGTACTCATCACAGGTGCTTCTTCGGGTATAGGAGAGGGCTGTGCACGTAAGTTTGCCATGAATGGTTACCGCCTGATTCTCAACGGACGGAATGTAGAGAAGCTAACTGCCGTAAAGCGCGAACTGGAAACGGAATATCGCGCGGATGTCTGTCTGCTGCCTTTCGACGTACGCGACCGCGGGGCTGCGAAAGCGGCTCTTGACTCGCTTCCCGAAGAATGGAAAGCGATAGATATCCTCATTAATAATGCCGGACTGGTAATCGGCGTAGACAAGGAACACGAAGGCAATCCGGACGAATGGGACATCGTGCTTGATACCAATATCAAAGCATTGCTTGCCATGACCCGTCTGGTGGTTCCCGGAATGGTGGAACGCGGACGCGGCCATGTCATCAATATGGGTTCCATTGCAGGCGATTATGCCTATCCGGGCGGTAGTGTGTATTGTGCCAGCAAGGCTGCCGTAAAGGCGTTGTCAGACGGCTTGCGCATCGACCTTGTGGATACTCCCGTACGGTGACCAACATCAAGCCCGGTTTGGTGGAGACGAATTTCTCCGTAGTGCGTTTCCGTGGCGACAAGGCGGCTGCCGATAATGTGTACAAGGGCATCCGTCCGCTTACAGGCGACGACATTGCCGAAGTGGTGTACTTTGCCGCTGCCGTACCCGAGCATATACAAGTGGCCGAGGTGCTGGTAATGCCTACCAATCAGGCTACGGGTACAATCGTCAGCCGGAAATAAGCACTTTTCCGTAACAACAGAATCTAAGAGAATAAGAGTAAACTCTGCCAATCATGACTAATAAGTACGAAGAACGCCTGGGCACGGAGCGTATGCTGCCTTTGGTTTTCAAGATGGCGCTGCCTGCGGTGGCAGCACAGTTTGTCAATCTGCTTTACAGCATTGTAGACCGTATTTACATCGGACACATACCGGGCATCGGAACCGATGCGCTGGCGGGAGTGGGGGTGACCATCTCGCTCGTTGTGCTGATTTCTTCTTTCTCCGCCATTGTGGGTGGTGGCGGTGCTCCGTTAGCTGCCATTGCCCTCGGACAGGGCAACCGTCGCCGTGCCGGAAAGATACTTGGCAATGGCTTTACTCTGTTGATTCTTTTCACTTTGCTTACTTCGTTCATAGCCTATACCTTTATGGAGCCTATCCTGCTTTTTACGGGTGCTTCGGAGCATACGCTGGGCTATGCGGAGGACTATCTTTCCATTTATCTGTTGGGGACGCTGTTTGTGGAAGTGTCTACCGGACTGAATGCTTTCATTAATGCACAGGGCGCCCTGCGGTTGCCATGTGTTCGGTGTTGATAGGGGCTTTGTTGAATATTATTCTTGATCCTATATTCATATTCTGGTTGGATATGGGAGTGAAAGGCGCTGCGTTGGCTACGGTGCTGTCGCAGGCTTGCAGTGCGGTGTGGGTGCTGTCCTTCCTTTTCTCACGGCGCGCTTCCCTGCCTTTGGAAAGGCGGTATATGAAGCTGGAAAAGAGTATCGTGCTCTCCATGCTGGCGCTCGGCGTATCGCCTTTTATCATGGCGAGTACGGAAAGCTTGGTGGGGTTTGTGCTCAACAGCAGTCTGAAAGAATTCGGAGATATCTATGTCAGTGCGCTTACCGTCCTGCAAACGTCTATGCAGTTTGCCAGCGTGCCGCTGACGGGGTTTGCGCAGGGGTTTGTTCCGGTGACAAGCTATAACTACGGGCATGGCGACAAGCAGCGTGTGAAGGAGTGCTTCCGGATTGCGCTGATTACAATGTTTTCTTTCAATCTCGTCCTGATGCTGTTTATGATTTGCTTCCCTGCGATTGTGGCATCCGCCTTTACGAGCGATGCAAGGCTGATAGAAACTGTTCGCTGGACGATGCCTGTATTCTTGGGCGGTATGACGATTTTCGGTTTACAGCGTGCCTGTCAGAATATGTTCGTGGCGTTGGGGCAGGCCAGAATATCCATTTTCATAGCATTGCTGCGTAAGGTAATCCTGCTGATACCGTTGGCGTTGATACTGCCGCATTTTATGGGAGTAGCAGGTGTATATGCGGCAGAAGCCATATCCGATGCTACGGCTGCCATTTGCTGTACGCTGCTGTTTTTCTGGCAGTTCCCTAAAATACTGAGGAGAATAAAAAGTAAAAGCCTGTCTGAATAAGGTACGTTCTTGTTATGGCATTCCGTCTCTTTTCGCTTTGTTGAGGATGGTTGCTTCCCCTTATTTGCTCTCGTCATTCCCGGTTCGGATATGTTGAATTGCATACCTCTCTAATTTCAGAATCAATGATTCGGGTATAAATATCCGTAAATCATATACAATTCGGTTTGCGTAATCGCGGTAATTTTGCAATTGGAAAACAACCGGAAATATCACTAACTTCATACGGTAAATGGAATGACTATGAACAGGATTCTTTTAATTTCAGTATCTTAACTTTCAATATTATGGCACAGGAGAAAATAGTACAGACAGCCGGGCGCACCCGATTAGGAGAGTTCGCCCCTAAATTTGCGGAGCTCAACGACGATGTTCTTTTCGGAGAAGTGTGGAGTCGCACCGACAAGCTTGGTCTGCGCGACCGTAGTTTAGTAACCGTTACCTCACTTATCAGTCAGGGTATTACAGACAATTCGCTCGTATTTCATCTGCAGTCGGCAAAGAAGAACGGCA
>ENA-OUNI01000427-OUNI01000427.1-human-gut-metagenome-genome-assembly--contig:-NODE-427-length-19540-cov-2.498789_pt1 | contig 19540 bp, 26 predicted proteins | sample MGYA00242499_ERZ504580 | MGnify/ENA primary metagenome ERZ504580 (study PRJEB26092, sample SAMD00036315) | human gut metagenome | host: Homo sapiens | study: EMG produced TPA metagenomics assembly of... | reverse complement strand
AGAGGCAGGACAGATTGTTACGACAGACCAGACACATACTACCAATGTTTTGGAGAGTTGGAAAAAAGCAGTGTGGCATCGGGGTGACAAGAAAGAGACCATATACAGATGTGGACGGACTTATCACGAATGAGCCAAATGTTGTGCTTGCCACATTTTATGCTGATTGTGTACCGCTTTATTTTGTTGATCCGGTACATAGGGCAATAGGGCTTAGCCATTCGGGCTGGAGAGGTACTGTAAATCGTATGGGAAAAGAGACACTTATTGCTATGAACAGGGAGTTTGGTACCGAGGCACATGATGTTATAGCTGCGATAGGACCTTCAATATGTCAGGACTGCTATGAGATAAGTCAGGATGTTGCAGAGCATTTTGTGGATGAGTTTGCGACAACAGACGATCCTCATGCGAGTGATATTCTGCTCTATAAGGGAGCTGGCAAATATCAGCTCGACCTTTGGGAATGTAACAGGAGAGTGCTTGTGGAGGCAGGAGTGCAGGAAGACAATATTGCCATAAGCAATATATGCACTTGTTGTAATCCCTCTCTTTTATTTTCGCATAGAGCAAGTCATGGAAAGCGTGGAAATCTTGGAGCTTTTATGTTTCTTAAGTAATTTTCGCACAATCTATTAAGGAAATAATAAGAAATGCCTAAAGCTATATATGTTAAAATAGGTGTATCACGTTGGATAGTACACTGTGCGGGAACTGATGCTGCCAGACAGTTTTTTGGTTCTTTGAGTTAATATAAAAGTCACAGCGGTACTGTCGTATATGAACAGGGGAGAACGATATGCAGTTAAATTATCGAGATTCAAAGCCTATTTATGAACAAATTAAGGATGGCATCAGACGAATGATTGTTATGAATGTTATTAAGCAGGACGAAAAGCTACCGTCTGTACGTGTGCTTGCCTGCAAGTATGCAATCAATCCTAACACTATCGCAAAAGCATACAGGGAACTTGAGGAGGAAGGCTATCTTTATACTAAAAGTGGTAAAGGAACCTATGTTGCTGATGCTAAGACAGCCAGGCAGAGCCTGACAAGGAATTTGAAAATACTCTTTGACCAGGTGGTGACAGAGTTATTTGTGCTTGAAACACCTGTTGAGGAATTGAGAACAAGAATGGATGATGCGAAAGAGCAGCTGAGCATGGAAGATGACTTAGTCAGATTTGTAACACAAGATATGCAGACAGAAGATGTTGTGACAGAGGGTAATGATGATACAGATAAATAATTTAGTGAAAAAATTTGATGATTTTACAGCACTCGACGGCGTGAATATGAACGTGGAAAAGGGTGCTGTCTATGGTCTTGTTGGTCCAAACGGAGCCGGAAAGTCTACACTTATCAGGCATATTACAGGCGTAATGAGACAGGATGCAGGGGAAGTGTTTATTGATGGTGAGCCGGTATATGAAAATGCAAGGATTAAAGGCAGATGGCTTATATACCGGATGATATGTTTTATTTTTTGCAATCTGATACAATTAATATGATGCATTATTATAAGGGAATGTATCCAGATTTTGATGAGAAGCAGTTTTACAGGATGCAGGAGTTTTTCCCATCTATAGATGTTAAAAGAAATATCAGAAAGCTTTCAAAGGGGATGCAGAAGCAGGTTGCCTTCTGGCTTGCACTGTGCTGTAAACCAAAGCTTATTGTACTCGATGAGCCTGTTGATGGGCTTGATCCTGTTATGAGAAGACAGATATGGTCTATCATGCTTGATGATGTAGCTGTTAATAATACCACAGTTGTTGTATCTTCCCATAATCTGCGTGAGCTGGAGGATGTATGTGATCATGTAGGTATTCTCAATAAGGGAAAGATTATGATAGAGCGCTCTCTTACAGAGCTGCAGGGTAATATTTCAAAGATTCAGATTGCATGTCCATATGGCATGCCTAAGATACCGCAGGATTTTAAAGTACTTCATATGTCAAATATAGGAAGAGTATACACAGTTATTGTGCGTGGAGAGCCTGAGGCTGTTGTCAAAGGCTATTACGAGATGGCAAGGACAGTCCGCAGGTAGTGGATGTACTGCCTCTTACTCTGGAGGAAATATTTATCTATGAGATGGGAGGAGAGGACTATGAAGTCAAAGACATCATTTATTAATAAAACAATGCTGCAAAAGAATGTAAAGCTTTACTGGCCAATCTGGACACTGTATACAATAGTGCTATTACTTAACGGCCCGTTTTCCATGTGGAGCAGATTTAAGAGTGCAGAATTTATTTATGGCACAAATTGGCATAAGTATATGCTTGATATAATGTCCCCGGCTATCAGCATGGAGGCAGATATGATATTTATTTTTGTTATGGCATTGGTTACAGGCATGGCAATGTTCAGTTACCTGTATAATTCGAGAGCTTGTAATATGATTCACGCTATGCCTGTGACAAGACGTCAGCTTTTTTCGACTAATGTGTTGACAGGTCTGCTGTTTATGTGGATTCCGCAGATAGTTAAGTACATTATGTCGTTTGTTATATGTATATCATATGGCAATACGAAGGTGGTACATATTGGAATCAATCTGCTTGCTACAATGGGAATATCTTTTTTATGTACAGCCTGGTGTGTCTGTGCGCAATGATTACAGGGCAGATTGTTTCTGTAGCAGTGATGTATGCGCTGGTCAATCTGCTGTATGGTGGAGCAGTTATTGCTATTGCCAATGTGCTCACATATGTATCGTACGGGCTTTCATATATGGAATTTGTAAGGAAAATAAGTGCTACGTGGTTTGCACCCATGCTACAGCTTCTCAATCGGGTAGCTTTCATCCGACCATGAAGAATGCAGGGGATGATTATTACTGCATTAAATATACCTTCAGAGGCACAAATACTATCGTAGTCTATGTCATCGCGGCTGCAGTTATATACTTTATTTCTTATAAGATTTATAAGCATAGAGATTTGGAAAATGCAGGAAGTTTTATAGCTATTCCAAAGCTTAAGCCGGTTTTCAGATGGGGGCTTGGCAGTTTGGAGGATTGATTTTATCTATTGTTGCAGCGTCGCTTTTGCTTGAACTTAGAATCAGCATTGGTGTTCCTGCAATTATGATGCTGGCAGTGGTGCTTGGAATCATAGCTTCTTACTTTTAGAGATGATTATAAGGAAGAATTTTAAAATTTTTTCTAAAGCACTATTTAAGGAAATCATTGCTTTTGGTGCTTTTGTTGTAGTTGTATTTGGAGGTATAACAGTTTACGGAAATGTGCAGGAAAATTATATACCGAAGCTTGCGGATATTGATTCTGCCCGTATAGCCATAGATTTTGATATCAATCTGGAGGGAAAGGACGTTGAAAAGATTTTAGAGACTCAAAAGATACTTATGGCGCAGAAAAAGGATTATTTTAAAAAGAGATATGATGATTCCGGGTATATTACAATCTCATATACATTAAAAAATGGAGAAAAGGTCAACCGTGTATATCATACAACGGATGATTTTAATCCACATAAGCAGTGTAAGGCGATTATGGCGGAGGAAAATAAACCACAGAATATTATTAATGCCATAATGCAGTGTGATACGACAGATATTACCTTTATCAATGGCTCGGCAGAGCAGTATAATGATAAATATGTAGATGTGCTGAATGAGCGCTTTAACGGAAAAGTTGCTGCGGATATTTTTGATGCTGTAAAGAAGGATGTTGAGGCCGGTGTGATGCAGGAATATAATTTGCAGAGAATGCTTGACGGAGTGGATAAGGATACCAGCTATATGTACAATCTTATGCTGAATTTTACAGTGCCAAAGGGCAACAGGATTGGAAAAAGCTGGAATGTCGATGGCTTCACATGGTATGAGGAGCTGTTGGATATACTGGGGGTAACAAAGGAGTATTCTGATTTTGGGGATGCCCGTTCCGATGGTATTGAAACGTATTCGGTCAACATTAGTTTTGGCGAAAACTGTACTAATCTGATAGCTGTTCTTAAAGAAAATGGATTAATTTCATCAAAAGAACCACTTTTGACATATGAATAGTTGTCTCTGTAAATGGTATTGTGATATAATTACTCTGTTATAGATGTTTTGTTTATTATTTTATCATTATTCTGAATAGTTACAATTAGTCTATAATCTAATATGAATTTAGAACAGGAGAGTATATGAGCAGACCAGTAGTGGCCATCGTTGGCCGTCCAAATGTTGGAAAATCTATCTCTTCAATGCGCTTGCAGGAGAGAGGATATCTATAGTAAAGGACACTCCGGGTGTCACAAGAGACAGAATCTATGCAGATGTATCATGGCTTGATTATAATTTTACCATGATTGATACAGGTGGTATTGAGCCGGAATCCGGAGACGTGATTCTGTCACAGATGAGAGAGCAGGCACAGATTGCTATAGACACCGCAGATGTTATTATTTTTATTACAGATGTGAAGCAGGGACTTGTTGATTCCGATTCAAAGGTGGCGGATATGCTTCGTCGTTCACACAAGCCGGTTGTATTGGTTGTCAATAAGGTGGACAGCTTTGAAAAGTATATGACTGATGTGTATGAGTTTTATAACTTAGGATTGGTGATCCACATCCTATATCTGCAGCTTCGATGCTCGGACTCGGAGATATGCTTGATGAGGTTGTAAAGCATTTTCCGGATTCATCTAAGCAGGACGATGAGGATGACAGACCGAGAGTTGCTATAGTAGGTAAGCCTAATGTAGGTAAGTCATCACTTATCAATAAGCTTGCCCGTGAGGACAGGGTAATAGTGTCAGATATAGCAGGCACCACAAGAGATGCTATCGATACAGCCATAAAATATGATGGTAAGGAGTATATATTTATCGATACAGCCGGTCTCAGGCGCAAGAATAAGATAAAAGAGGATATAGAGCGATACAGTATTATACGTGCAGTTTCCGCAGTTGAGAGAGCTGATGTTGTCATTGTAGTGATAGATGCTACAGAGGGAGTTACTGAGCAGGATGCTAAAATTGCGGGTATTGCACACGAAAGAGGCAAGGGAATTATCATTGCTGTCAATAAATGGGATGCCATTGAAAAGGATAATAATACCGTAAAGCAGCACACAGAGAAAATCCGACAGATATTAAGTTTTATACCATATGCAGAGATACTGTTTATTTCGGCAAAATCAGGTCAGAGACTCAACAAGATATTTGAGCTCATCGATGTTGTTATAGAAAATAACTCAATGCGTGTTGCAACAGGAGTGCTAAATGAGATCGTTACGGAGGCAGTTGCCATGCAGCAGCCGCCTACAGACAAGGGCAAGAGACTTAAGATATACTATGTGACTCAGGTTTCGGTTAAGCCGCCTACCTTTGTAATCTTTGTAAACGACAAGAATCTTATGCATTTCTCATATACCAGATATCTCGAGAACAGAATCAGGGATACATTTGGTTTCAGGGGAACTGCACTTAAGTTTATTACAAGAGAACGAAAGGAAAATGAGTAAAATGATACTGGCTAGGATTTTAGCATTGGTCGTAGGGTATTTCTTTGGAACCTTTCAGACCGGATATTTTTATGGTAAGGCACATGGAATAGATGTAAGAGAGCATGGAAGCGGTAATTCAGGCACCACCAATACGCTTCGGACACTTGGATGGAAGGCCGGTGCAGTTACCTTCTTTGGTGATTTGTTCAAGGCAATCATAGCGGTTTTGATATTTTATTTCATATATAGAAATACATATCCACAGGCTGTTAAATGCATAGAGCTGTATGCAGGCTTTGGAGCGGTGCTTGGACACAATTTTCCATTCTTTCTCAATTTCAAGGGAGGAAAGGGAATAGCATGTACATCAGGTGTGATACTTGCTGTATGTCCGATTGCGGCTCCGATATGTCTGGTATTGTTTATTCTTGCTGTAGCCATAACAAGATATGTCTCACTTGGTTCTATACTGGTTGTTATATCGTTTCTGATTCAGGCAATTGTGTTTAATCATATGGGGCTGCTTGGAGTAAGTGGCAATTATGCGGTCGAGTTTGATATACTTGCTGCTTGTTTTACGGCGATGGCTATCTGGCGACACAGAGCCAATATCAAGAGACTTTTAAGCGGAACTGAAAATAAATTTGGTCAGAAGGCAAAGTAAATAATAGTTTTTGATTATAATAATTATATAAAATATGAGGCATAGAAAATGAGTAGAGTAGGTATTATAGGTGCAGGAAGCTGGGGAACAGCATTATCCTGGTGCTTGCAAATAACGGACATTCTGTTGAAATATGGTCAATCGTGGAGAGCGAGATTGAGATGCTTAAAGAAAAGCATGAGCATATTGATAAGCTTCCTGGAGTAAAGCTTCCGGATAGCATTACCTTTACAACAGATATAGAGGAAACAATCAAAAATAACGATATACTTGTACTTGCGGTACCTTCTGTATTCACCAGAAGCACAGCAGTAAAAATGGCTCCGTTTGTGAAGGAAGGCAGATAATTGTCTGTGTGGCAAAGGGAATTGAAGAAAACACTCTTATGACCATATCTGATGTGGTAGAGAGTGAGATACCTTGCGCTGATGTGGCTGTAATGTGTGGACCTTCACATGCAGAGGAGGTCGGACAGCTGCTTCCTACGACTGTTGTTGCAGGAGCAAGGACACAGAAGACCGCTGAGATAGTACAGGATCTTTTTATGAATGAGGTATTTCGTGTGTATACCAGTCCTGATGTGCTTGGAATGGAGCTTGGAGGCTCCCTCAAGAATGTCATAGCACTTGCAGCAGGCATGGCAGACGGACTTGGCTATGGAGATAATACAAAGGCAGCGCTTATTACCAGAGGAATTGCAGAAATATCTGTGCTTGCGATTGAGATGGGAGCAAAGGCGGAGACACTTTTTGGACTGACAGGTATCGGAGACCTTATTGTTACATGTGAGAGTCGTCACAGCCGTAATAGAAAGGCCGGAATGCTCATAGGTCAGGGATACACAATGGATGAAGCAACAAAAGAAGTCAAGATGGTTGTAGAGGGCATCTATTCGGCAAAGGCTGCACTTGCCCTTGCTGAAAAATATGATGTAAGGATGCCGATTATCGAGGAAGTAAACAGAGTGCTTTTTGAGGATAAGCCGGCAAAGGAGGCTGTCTCAGAGCTTATGCTTCGTGACAGGAAGATTGAGCACTCAAGTCTGGAGTGGAAATAATTAGTTAACAGGTTGGGTAATAAATGGCTATAGACGGTCATATATAAAATTATATCAGGGGAAATTATAAAATGAAAATAAATATAAAAAAATTGACAACCACAGCCAAAATCCCTACAAGGGGAAGTGAATATGCAGCAGGCTATGATTTATATGCCGACATTACTAAGGAGCTTGTCATTGAGCCACACGAGACAGCAAAGATAGGCACGGGGCTTTCGATAGAGATTCCTGACGGATATTTTGGGGCAGTTTTGCCAGAAGTGGTTTAGCTGCAAAGCAGGCACTTCGCCCGGCAAACTGCGTGGGTGTGTGTGACAGTGATTACAGGGGAGAGTATATTGTGGCTCTTCACAATGATGGAACGCAGGCACGCACTATTAATCCCGGAGATCGTATAGCGCAGCTTGTGGTCATGCCATATCTGGCTGTTGAGTTTAATGAGGTGTCAGAGCTTTCTGATACGAAGCGTGGTGCAGGTGGATTCGGTTCTACAGGAGCTAATTAATCACAAATGAGTTACAATTAAAACTAATCTTTACTTAAAAAGGGGGACTTATCATGGAAAATCGTATTGTAAAATTTAAATCAAAGGAGAGTGCAGGCTTAAACTTACATGCTATACCGGGACATTTCGCTACAAGTCATTCGCATATTAATTATTATGTAGATGTGACAAGCATCAAGACCCGTGTGTCCGAGGCAAAGGAAGCTGCAAAGGCTCTTTACACCAAGGTACCGCATCATTCATATATAGATACAATCGTATGTATGGATGGAACAGAAATGATTGGTGCCTTCTTAAGCCAGGAGATTGAGCGAAACGGACTTATGTCTGTGAATAAGCACGAGACAATTTACGTTGTATCGCCTGAGATTAACAACGGACAGATGCTTTTCAGGGATAACAATAAGGGCGCTATAGATGGCAAGCACGTTGTACTTCTTCTGGCAACTACCACAACAGGTGAGACAATCAGAAGAGCTATGGAGTGTATCAACTATTATGGCGGTATGGTCACATGTATTGCGTCCATATTCTCAACCATCGATGAGGTCAATGGAGTAAAGATTGATAAGCTGTTCGATGACGATGATGTGGTAAACTACCAGACATATCCTGTTACAGAGTGTCCATTCTGCAAGAAGGGGCTGCCAATTGAGGCTATGGTCAATGGCTTTGGATATTCTAAGCTGTAATTAGTACGTTTATTGCAGTAATTGCCTTGTAATTGTTTCGATATCAGACTGTGTTTCGTCATAATGACAACAACACGTTAAATTATTTGGCGGATTGACTATAGCCAATTGACGATATGTTTTGTATTATAAAGATACAAAGAAACAAGGTAACAGACAGTCATGGCACTGAACAGTTACATATATGTACATAATACTTAGGAGGTATTTTTAAAATGGCAAGTTTATCATTAAAGAACATTTGCAAAGTTTATCCAAACGGATTTGAGGCAGTTAAGGATTTCAACCTTGAAGTAGAAGATAAAGAGTTCATCATCTTCGTAGGACCTTCAGGATGTGGAAAATCAACAACACTTCGTATGATCGCAGGTCTTGAGGAGATTTCTTCAGGAGAGCTTATCATCGACGGAAAAGTTATGAATGACGTAGAGCCAAAGGATCGTGATATCGCAATGGTATTCCAGAACTACGCTCTTTACCCACATATGACAGTATTTGACAACATGGCATTTGGACTTAAGCTTAGAAAAGTTCCAAAGGATGAGATTAAGGCAAAAGTTGAGGAGGCAGCAAGAATCCTTGACCTTGAGAAATTATTAGACCGTAAGCCAAAGGCTCTTTCAGGTGGACAGAGACAGCGAGTTGCCATGGGTCGTGCAATCGTTCGTAATCCTAAGGTATTCCTTATGATGAGCCTTTATCAAACCTTGATGCAAAGCTTCGTGTACAGATGAGATCTGAGATTTCTTCATTACATAACAGATTAGGTGCAACAATCATCTACGTTACACATGATCAGACAGAGGCTATGACACTTGGAACAAGAATCGTTGTTCTTAAAGATGGTGTTATCATGCAGGTAGACAGCCCACAGAAGCTTTACAATCAGCCAAACAACCTGTTCGTTGCAGGATTCATCGGATCACCACAGATGAACTTTGTAGATGCTCAGTGTGTTGTTGAGGGAGCAAAGGCATTCCTTAAATTCGATAAATATCAGGTTGAGCTTCCAGAGGCAAAGGCTAAGAAGCTTATCGATGGCGGTTATGCTGGAAAGAACGTAGTATTCGGTATCAGACCTGAGGATATCTACGATTCAGCAGAGCATCTTGATAAATTTGCTACATGCAAGATTGATTCAGATGTTACAGGATATGAGTTACTTGGTGCAGAGGTATTATTATACTTCACAGTTGCAGGAGCAAATATGTCAGCAAGAGTTGATTCAGATACACCGGCTCGTTACGGTGATCACATTGAGCTTGCATTTGATCCAAACAAGATTCATGTATTTGATAAAGAAACTGAATTGACAATTACCAACTAGTTCGTTAAAATTAAATAGTTGTAAATTGACAGACCGGGTGTATAATTTACACCCGGTTTTCTTTTGCGAATGTGTGTGAGGTTCTGAAAAGTTAAGTTACGGTGTTAAATTATAACAGGGTTACAGCTTATGACTTGTGGAAGCTTTTTACTTGCCTACGTCAGAACAGTAATGAGAGGATAAGAATATGATTACGAATCAGAAACTGAAAAAATCACTTGAGGAAATAAAAAATATTACTTCGTTTGATGCGATTTTATACTCAGCCAAGGGAAAGCATCTGACAGGTACGGTGGAAGAGCCGGAACATAGCGACATTTTTGTGAAGGAGTTTATAGTATCCGAAGAGGATGTTAAGGAAAAAACGATGCAATCGCATTTGCGGTTGAAATTGATTCAGAGCTTGAGTATGTGCTCGTAATGTTCTGCCCGTATACGAGTGAGAATCTTGTAATAGGCAGGATGGCAGTTTGTCAGCTTCGTACACTTGTGCTCGGTGAGTCAGAGCGATATGACAGAAATAATTTTATTCAGAATATTCTTCTTGGCAATATGCTTGGTTCTGATATAATAAATCGTGCCAAGAAATTACATATAGAAAACAGAAAACGAGTAGTATATGTTATAGATACCGGAAAGAACAGCAATGAGATAGCAGTTGAGCTTGTAAAGAATCTGGCAGATATCAGAAGCGGTGATTTTGTGGTGGCGATGGATGAGCATAATGTAGTACTGGTAAAGGATGTTGAGGACATAGATTCACCAAAGCTTCAGGAAAAGCTTTCATCTATTGCAGGAAGTCTGGTTGACAATCTGCTTGCAGAGGCTATGATTAAGGTACGGGTGGGCTATGGCAATCCGACGGATGTTCTTCCAAAGATTGCAGAGTCTTATCAGGAGGCAAAAATGGCGCTTGAGGTCGGCAGGCTGTTTTATGTGGAAAAGGAAATTATGGCATATGACAGGCTGGGCATAGGAAGACTTATTTATCAGCTTCCAATGAGTCTGTGTGAGATGTTTATCCGTGAGGTTTTTGGTGATGAGGTGCCACAGATACTTGATGATGAGGAGGCAATGTCTACAATCTCCAAGTTCTTCGAGAACAATCTGAACATTTCAGAGACTGCAAGACAGCTTTATGTGCATAGAAATACGCTTGTGTACAGGCTAGAGCGTATTGAGAAGTCGATAGGTCTTGATATCAGAACCTTTGATGATGCTATGATATTCAAAATAGCAACGATGGTGTTAGCGCATATCAAGGATAGCAGGCAGGGCAGATAATATAATTATTACGCAATTTAAAGAAGTAGGAGACAAGTATGGCCAAGAAGCAAACATACGATGAGAAGAGCATAGCAATTTTAGAAGGACTTGAGGCAGTCAGAAAAAGACCGGGTATGTATATAGGAAGTGTCACAACCAAGGGACTAAACCATCTGATATATGAGATTGTGGACAACTCCGTAGATGAGCATCTGGCAGGTGCCTGTGATACCATAAGGGTAACTCTTGAGAAAAACGGTTCGTGTACGGTGGAGGATAACGGACGTGGAATACCTGTAGGTATGCATGCTAAGGGGGTATCTGCAGCGCGTGTTGTATTCTCGACACTGCACGCAGGAGGTAAATTCGACAATTCTGTATATAAGACCAGTGGAGGTCTGCACGGAGTTGGTTCGTCGGTTGTAAATGCATTATCCACATATATGGATGTGGAGATAAGCAGAGATGGCTATATCCACCATGACAGATATGAAAAGGGTGTTCCTGTCGTGGAGCTTGAAAATGGCCTGCTTCCTACTTTAGGCAAAACCAAAAAAACAGGAACAAAGATTAATTTCCTGCCGGATCCGAGATTTTTGAGAAGACAAGATTCAAGGAAGAGGATGTAAAGAACAGACTGAAGGAGACTGCATATCTCAATCCGAAGCTTACAATCATATACGAGGACAAACGAGGCGATGCGACAGAGCATATTGAGTATCATGAGCCTGAGGGTATTATCGGTTTTGTAAGGATTTAAATAAAAATATAGAAAAGCTGCATGATGTCATTTACTTTACAGGAGAGAGTGAGAATATAAAGGTTGAGGTGGCTTTTCAGTATACAAGCGAGTTCCATGAAAATATACTTGGTTTTTGCAACAATATATACAATTCTGAGGGTGGAGCGCATATCACAGGTTTTAAGACAGCCTTTACAGGTATTATCAATTCATATGCCAGAGAGCTTGGTATATTAAAGGACAAGGATGCGAATTTCAACGGAGCAGATGTCAGAAACGGCATGACTGCTGTAGTGTCAGTAAAGCATCCTGACCCTAGATTCGAGGGTCAGACAAAGACAAAGCTTGACAATCAGGATGCAAACCGTGCAACTGCCAAGGTGACAAATGACGAGGTACCGCTTTATTTTGACAAGAATCTTGAGTCTTAAAGACGGTAATATCATGTGCTGAGAAGGCCGCAAAGATTAGAAAAGCTGAGGAGAAGGCAAAGACCAATCTGCTCACAAAGCAGAAGTTTTCCTTTGATTCAAACGGAAAGCTTGCAAACTGTGAGAGCAGGGATGCTTCTAAGTGCGAGATTTTCATAGTCGAGGGAGATTCGGCCGGAGGCTCGGCAAAGATGGCAAGAAACCGTATGTTTCAGGCAATCATGCCGATTCGAGGCAAGATTTTGAATGTTGAAAAGGCAAGTATTGATAAGGTACTGGCAAACGCTGAAATAAAGACAATGATAAATGCGTTTGGCTGCGGATTTTCGGAAGGGTATGGAAATGATTTTGATATAACAAAGCTTCGTTATGACAAAATCATCATTATGGCCGATGCCGATGTGGACGGAGCTCATATCTCCACACTGCTTTTGACTCTGTTCTTCAGGTTTATGCCTGAGCTTATTTTAGAGGGACATGTATATGTTGCCATGCCTCCGCTTTACAAGGCTATTCCGTCAAAGGGCGAGGAAAAATATTTGTATGACGATGCGGAGCTTGACAAGTACAGAAAGACACATACAGGCAAGTTTACGTTGCAAAGATATAAGGGTCTTGGAGAGATGGATGCGGATCAGCTCTGGGATACCACACTAAATCCCGCAACAAGGATGCTAAAGCGTATTGAAATAGAGGATGGACGCCTGGCAAATGATGTGACATCACTGCTTATGGGTAGTGATGTGCCACCGAGAAAAGAGTTCATATACGAGCATGCGCATGACGCGGAGCTTGATGTATAAGCATGACGCAGCAGCTTTTGGTTCTCAGTGGTTCTGAATAGTTAAGCAGTATTTATAATCGGAGAAAGACATGGATAGAAATATAGATAACAATGTAGACAACAATATAATTCAGACCGAATATTCGGAGCTGATGCAGAAATCATATATTGACTATGCGATGAGTGTCATTATAGCAAGAGCCCTGCCGGATGTGCGCGATGGCTTAAGCCTGTACAAAGGCGTACACTTTATGATATGCATGAGCTGGGCATCAGGTACGACAAGCCATATAGAAAGAGTGCGCGTATAGTCGGTGATACAATGGGTAAATATCATCCGCACGGCGATTCATCAATCTATGATGCGATGGTTGTTTTGGCACAGGATTTCAAAAAGGGCATGCCGCTTATCGATGGACACGGTAATTTTGGCTCAATCGAGGGAGACGGAGCCGCTGCCATGCGTTATACTGAGGCAAGACTTCAAAAAATCACACAGGAAGCATATCTTGCTGATCTTGACAAAAATGTGGTTGATTTCATTCCAAACTACGACGAGACAGAAAAAGAGCCAGAGGTGCTTCCGGTCAAGGTGCCGAACCTTTTGATAAATGGAGCTGAGGGTATAGCAGTCGGCATGGCTACAAGTATTCCGCCACACAATTTTGGCGAGGTGGTGGACGGTGTGATTGCTTATATGAAAAATCCTGATATCACCACTGCGAGATGATGCAGTATATAAAGGGACCTGATTTTCCGACAGGAGGCATTGTTGCAAATCAGGATGATCTTGCAGCAATATATGAGACCGGACAGGGAAAGATAAAAATCCGTGGAAGAATCGAAATAGAGAAGGGTAAGGCAGGAAAGGACAAGCTTGTCATTACGGAAATCCCATACACAATGATTGGTGCCAATATAGGAAAATTCTTAAATGATGTCTATTCACTTGTCGAGTCAAAAGCGACAACGGATATTGTGGACATAACCAACCAGTCATCGAAAGAGGGAATAAGAATTGTCTTAGAGCTTAAAAAAGGTGCTGATGTTGAGGCACTTAAGAACCTTTTGTATAAAAAGACAAAGCTGGAGGACACTTTCGGTGTAAATATGCTGGCCGTCGCAAATGGAAGACCTGAGACGCTTGGTCTTGTACCCATCATAAGGCATCATGTCAATTTCCAGTATGAGATTGCAAAAAGAAAGTATGAGACACTTCTTGCAAAGGAGCAGGAGAAAGAAGAAATACAGCAGGGACTTATAAAGGCCTGCAACGTGATAGATCTGATTATTGAAATATTAAGAGGAAGCCGTGACCAGAAAATGGCAAAGGCATGTCTCATAAACGGAGAGACAGAGGGGATTAAATTCAAGTCAAAGGCTTCAGAAGCCATGGCAGCCCAGCTTTGCTTTACTGAGCGTCAGGCAGCTGCTATCCTTGAAATGCGTCTGTACAAGCTGATTGGACTCGAAATTGAGGCTCTGATTAAGGAGCACGAGGAGACCAGGGCAAAGATTGCAGAGTACAGCGATATTTTAGAGCATCGCTCATCCATGGCAAAGGTCATTATGAAGGAGCTTAAAGCGTTCCGCAAGGAGTATGCAAGGGACAGACGCACAGAGCTTGACAATCTCGAGGAAGCTGTTGTGGTCAAAAAAGAGCTTGAGGTATCGGATGTAGTGCTGCTTATGGACCGCTTCGGCTATGTGAAGACAGTAGATACTTCAACCTATGATAGAAACAAAGATACAGCTGACGCAGAGAACAAGCTGATATTAAAGGTCAAAAATATAGATAAGCTGTGCATTTTCACAAACAACGGAAACATGCATCTTGTCAAGGTGTTAGACCTGCCTTACGGCAAATTCCGTGACAAGGGTACACCTATTGACAATGTAAGCAACTATGACAGCAGTAAGGAGGATATAGTATTTATAGCGCCTCTTATGGATGTTGAAAAGCACAAGCTATATTTGGAACGAAGTCAGCATGATAAAGCTCGTGGATGGTGCTGAGTTTGTGGTGACACGAAAGACCTCGCAGGCCACAAAGCTCATGGATGATGATGAGCTGTTATTTGTTGACATGCTTTCAGAGAATGCTACAATGGTAATGCGTTCAAAGAAGGAGATGTTCCTTCGAATCGACTGTACACTATTCCTGAAAAGAAAAAGGCAGCAGTAGGTGTCAGGGGAATGAGGCTTGACAGAGAGGATGAGCTTACTGACATTTATCTGCTTTATGACCAGGAGGAAAAAGAGGTCGAGGTAAAGGGTAAGCAGGTGGCGCTTCACAGGCTGCACATTGCAAACCGTGACACTAAGGGCGTGAAGAAATAATATACCGCATGACAATATAGCGTAAAGCATAAACTGTGTACGGTTTTGAGTATGTATGGCCTTAGAACAGTTAAAATACCTGACATGAAAGGAAGCGATGAGCTTGTTGGACAAATTAAGAGAGCTTGGCATTTCAGAAAATCTGATTAAGGAAATTGAAAAGTTTCGCTCGCAGTATCCGGTGGACAAGGAGTATGAGTCAAGAATCCCCGTGCCTACACAATTTTATTACGGAAGCGATGTGTGGGAGCAGCTATAACCGCCGTTTTATGTGGAGAAAATCTGCTTTTAGTAGGAGAAAAGGCCACAGGAAAGAATCTTTTCGCAGAGAATCTGGCAGGTGTATTTAACAGACCACGCTGGGATGTGTCATTTCACGTAAATATGGATGCAGCATCACTTATCGGAACCGATACGTTTAGCGCCGGAGAAGTAACCTTCAGGCCGGGACCTGTGTATACAGCCGCAAAAACAGGCGGCTTTGCGGTACTTGATGAGATAAATATGGCAAAAAGTGAAGCTATGGCAGTGCTTCATGCCACACTTGATTTCAGACGTACAATAGATGTGCCGGGCTATGACAGACTGTCGCTTCATCCGGCAACAAGATTTATTGCCACGATGAATTACGGCTATGCAGGCACAAAGGAGCTAAATGAGGCTCTTGTATCACGTTTTGCGGTAATCCGGATGCCTATGATTTCAAAAGAGAGCCTTGTGAAGCTCATAAAGGAACATTATCCTGCAATACGTGAAGCGGGAGCAAATGAGCTTGCGGAGGTATTTCTTGAACTGCATACCAAGTGCAAAAATGGCGAGATATCATCAAAGGCACTTGATCTGCGTGGTCTCATCGGTTCAATTGGTATGATGGAAAAGGGCTTAAATATATATACAGCTCTGGATATGGGTATAACAAACAAGAGCTTTGATGAATATGAGCAGACGCTTATCCGTGATACAATCCGTGCAAGAATCTCAAGGAAGATGAGCGGAGAGCAGCTGTTTTGTTGATATGAGCTTGTGACATATGAAGGAATGGAACATATGGAAGAACAGGATATAAAGGAAGCAAAAAGAGCAAGAAACTTCATATGGATGGCGGCCTGTGATTATGACATAGAGCCGCTTTTTCTGGCATTTGCACCGGATGGCACTGCGGATATTTACCTTAATCTGATTATTGGGCTTGAATACAAGTGGTATGAGCATGACAAGATAGATGCCTTATTCAATCAGCTGACAGGAAAAAACGCTATGCTTTATGAGGGTCTTTTATGGATAGTTTGGAAAATGCCCTGTATGAAAAGGAGAGACAAACGAGACCTGCCTTATACGATTTAAGGCTTGAGTACGCGAAAAAGAGCCTTGCAGGAGTCAATAAAAACAGGGAGTATTCGAGGATTGATATAATCAGAAATGCACATTGCAGAAGGATACTTGGAAAACCATCAGGTCTTTGCAAAGAGGATGAAGAGATACTGCATGCTTTTTGTTTTACACCTGATATGACAACGGATGAGATTATAGAAAAAACGAGAGAAAATCTGTGGAAGTATTTCTCGTATAAGCCGATAAAGGTGGCAAAGCCGCAGGGCATATATTTCTTGCAGAAGGTAGCAGGAGCATTTCACTCAATAGGAAAAGTCAGCACACAGTATGTCAGAGCGAATAGCTTTTATGATAAAAATATGGCCTCGGATACAGCAGCTTTGTCTATGGAGCATTCAAAGAGATATCTGTTGCAGTTTGCACTGCAGAAAGATCCAATAGAAGCGAAGCGGTATGTGACAGCCTGTTTTGGAAAAAGCATGTATTCTGACAGGCAGCAGGCCGAGCTGGAGAAAAAGCTCTGTGTAGGAAATCACAAAAACTGTCACTTGCTTTTTACCAGAGGTATTTTATCGGAGAAAAAGCAGACTGTACCTGATGAGATTGACAACAAAAGAGAGCGCAGGGAAATTCTTGCATTTACAAAAGAGACAGCCATGCAATACGACAAGAATAAAGAGCATTTTGAAAAAAATATGGCAGTGTATCAAAACAGTATAAGGAGACTTACAGAAAGCCTTAGAATGCACCTGGAGACAGCAGATGAGACATTTATGGATGCCTCCACACATGGCAGGATAAAGCCTTCAAGAGTATGGAAGGCCCTGTACTTGGACAATCCGCGTGTTTTTGAGCGAAAAGATGAGGTGGAGACGCCGGGCTTTTCTGTCGACATACTGATGGATGCGTCTTCTTCCAGAAAACAGATGCAGCAGAAGATAGCAGCACAGGCATATGTACTGTCAAAGAGCCTGACAAATTGTGGCATACCGGTGCAGATTTACTCATACTGCAGCATAAGAGGCTACACGGTGATGCACATTTTTAAGGAATATGATGATTATGGTGTGGAGGATGAGCTGTTTCATTTTGTTGCGGCAGGAAATAACAGGGATGGTCTTGCTCTGCGCGCGGCATCACATCTGATGGAGCTAAGTCCAAAGCCCAAGAAGTTACTTTTCATGTTTTCGGATGCAAGTCCCCAGGATGATCAGATAGCAGGGGAGGGAGCCTTTTATAAGGACAGGGAGTACACTGATGCTCTTGCTGTTAAAGACACCGTAAATGAGGTGCAGAGGCTTAAAAACCATGGAATAGACGTAATTGGCATCTTCATGGGAAGTGCGCATGACAGTGAGCTTGCAACAAAGATATTCGGCAGAAGTTTAGTGAAGATAAAGAGTATTAACGAGTTTGCCGATGCTGTCGGACGCGTGTTAAATGAGATACTGACCTAGCATTTTAATTAAAAGTACAATAAATTTAAAGCAATGGAGATAACAAATGAAAGCAATATTATTTGATTTGGACGGAACTCTGATTGACTCATCAGAGGGCATCACAAAGTCGGCACAATATGCACTTTCACACTTTGGCATAGATGAGCCGGACAGAAACAGTCTGTTTTTCTTTATAGGACCGCCGCTCATAAACACATTTATGGAGCATTACGGATTTACTAAGGAGAGAGCACTTGAAGCGGTCGGAAAGTACAGAGAACGCTATAACAAAATAGGTATATTTGAATGTTCGCTTTTTCCGGGAGTAAAGGAATGCATAGAGGCGCTTAAAGCAGCCGGATATAGGATAGGACTTGCATCATCGAAGCCGGAAAATCGTGTGAGCGTATTTTGGAGCATTTTGGAATACTGGATATGTTTGATGAGGTGGTCGGAGCTACATTTGACGGCAGGATAGATACAAAGGAAGAGGTGCTTAACGAGGTGATGCGCCGGTGGTCAGACATTCCAAGGGATGAGATGTGTTTAATCGGAGATACTATGTTTGATATCGAGGGAGCAAATCGTGTCAATGTGCCAAGCATAGCGGTAAGCTTTGGATTTGGAGATGTTAACGAGATGGTGAGTGCCGGTGCAAAAGCTGTGATAGATGATATAAGGCAGCTTCCTGATGTACTTTCCAGGCTTTTCGATTAGCTTTTATGAAAATGCAATGCATTGAGACCTGAGGTTATAAACAGTAGATAGGAATGGGATTTCATGAATAAGAATTTAAAATTAAGAGCGATAGTGTGGGAGATAATTGTCCCGATTGTGCTTTACTACATTGTTTTTCTGAGCGCAATGTACTTTATTTTTGCGTTTATCGGACACACAGCTTCGACATACATGATAGCGCAGATAATATCTGCAGCAATTACAATACCATTTATGTATTTTGCAAGCTATAAGCCGACACAGCAGATGTTTGTTAAAAAACCAAAGATAGACAGGGCACTTTTTATAAATGTGCTCTGGGTGATTGTGATTACACTTTTCATTTCATTTGCGCTCAATAATATCATCACAATGTCACCGCTTATCGGGCTCTCAGAAGGATATGCCAGGGCGAATGAGAGCTTCTATGCAAGCACTCTTGTAATTGAGATGATTGGCTCGGCAATTCTTTCTCCGATTATGGAGGAGCTTGTTTTCAGAGGCATTGTATTTGGAAATATGCGCAAAATAATGAATGTGCCACAGGCTGTATTTTTGTCGGCGCTTTTGTTTGGGCTCATTCATTTTAATATAGTGCAGTTTGTCTATGCTTTTTTACTTGGCCTTGTGCTTGCAGCTTTTATGTATAAGTCAGGGCATGTGTATGCGGCCATGATTGGGCATATCACCGCAAATGCGTTTGCAGTCATAAGGACAGAGACCGGTATTTTGAAGTGGACTGTTGATGGCAGTGTAATGGCATGGGTGGTATCTG
>ENA-OUNI01000426-OUNI01000426.1-human-gut-metagenome-genome-assembly--contig:-NODE-426-length-19574-cov-2.173960_pt1 | contig 19574 bp, 20 predicted proteins | sample MGYA00242499_ERZ504580 | MGnify/ENA primary metagenome ERZ504580 (study PRJEB26092, sample SAMD00036315) | human gut metagenome | host: Homo sapiens | study: EMG produced TPA metagenomics assembly of... | reverse complement strand
CTTCGACCTGTTGCGGGTGTCATCCAAGGTCACACCCTTTGAGGCCAGCGCCTTGGCTGCGACGCCGTCACCCTCACGAATCAGGCCAAGCAGCAGATGCTCGGTACCGATGTAGTTGTGCTGGAGGGTACGAGCCTCTTCCTGCGCCAGCACGATCACGCGCCGCGCACGGTCGGTAAACCGTTCGAACATGCTTGTCCTTCCACTCTTGTTAGTCCATCAACACTCTACCGATTCGCGATGACGTTTGTTTTCATCCGCGCGTAAATTGCGCTCTCGACGCAACGCAACGGATATGCTTGACATATAGCAACGACCAAGGAGGTCACCAAGATGAGCGACACCACCCTAAATGCAACCGAATCCGGGATGCTCGCAGATATCCGCTTGCACGACATCGTCGTCGGCGTCGACGGTTCCGACGAATCCTTCGCCGCATTACGCTGGGCGCTGAACGAGGCATCGCTTACCGGCCAGCAGGTCAATGCGGTGTTCGCATGGTCCCATTCCTGGGATATGGGCTCGGAACCGGAAGATGAAGAGCAGTGGCCGAAGTCCGCCATGAGATCGCGCAACGGCTTCGCGACTGGGTTTCCAAAGCTTCGCAGGGCATGACCATCAATGAGGATCATGTCAAACTCACGTCGGTCAAGGCCACAGGAACGTCCGCATTGCTGGAGATCGGCAAGGATGCGCAGCAGATCGTAGTCGGACGCCGTTCACTCGGCAGAGTGGCACGCTGGTTCCTCGGCTCGCTTTCGGAATCGCTTGCCGAAGCCGCACAGGTTCCCGTTACCATAGTTCGCATTCTCGACGACGAGGAATCCAGCGTGCAGGATGCCATCGCCAACGCGCTTACGCCTTCGGAGAACACGGTGACGTACGATTTGCCCGGCTCCCCTCTGCCTAAGAACCAGCGGCCGATCGTGGTTGGCGTCGATGGTTCGGAAACCTCGCGACACGCCTTGCGATTCGCTATCGACCTGGCGGCTTTGCATCACGCTCCCCTGCAGGTGATGTTCTGCTGGCAGCTCAAGGATCTTGGCGTCATCGAGGGATATGAGAACGCCATAGCGCCGATTGCCGTCGGTCAGGAACGGGCGGAACGCATTCTTGACGAGCTGCTCGATTCGGTTGAGATTCCCACTGCCGGCATTCCCGACGATTTCCAGATCGAATCGCACGCCTTCCATATTTCCGCTGCGAAGGGGCTGATCGCGGCATCCCGTTACGCACGCCATCTAGTGGTCGGTTCCCGTGGATTGTCCGGCTTGGACGCGCATTTCCTTGGTTCCGTCTCCAAGCAAATCGTCAATTTCGCCGACTGCACCGTCACTGTCGTGCACTAAACCTTTGAGGATATGAAAGAAGTCCGCTTCCTTACATAGGGAACGGACTTCTTTCATATCTCGATAAGACAGGATTACTCAGCTTCCGGAGCGTTTTCCTCTGCAGTGTCCGTTTCCTCGGCTTCGGTGGGTTCCGCATCCGTCGCTTCATCCTCTTCGGATTCGACGATAACCGGCTCTTCGTCATCGCTCAAATCAACGGTGGATTCCACCTCCGGCTCATCCTGCTGGGCCGTATGTTCGAGCACTTCCTCCTGATTCGCATCATCATCCACGGTATTGGCTTCGATATCGGCTTCGGAGGCTTCTTCCTCATCGTTCGGATTGCCGTCTTCATTCGCCGACAGCTGCTCGATCAGTTCGACGGAACCGCGTTCATCACGCGCGCCTGCGCGATGATATCGATATGCAGGTCGTCAAATGCAGGTTTCGACTGCACCCACAAGTGAGACGGTTCCGGCGGCTCGATTTCGGAATGTTCGCCACAGCCATGGTCGATGGATACAACACGACCGTCATCAGGACTCCACTTGTTAGCGCACACGCCGAACAGAAGATTCAGTTCGCCTTTCAGAGGAATGAAGAATCCGCACGTCGAGCATGGATTGCCATCCGATGTTTTGGTGGACAACGATTTCGGTCCGCGCGGTCCCTCATACCAGCGTTTCGCGGTCTGGGAACGGCCCAAAGGCGTGAGCACGTGCCTGCGGGACAGATCGAATTCCTCAACCGCCTCGTCGATGTCCTCTTCGGAGGTCACCGATGCTACGGCATTCTCGTCTTGCGAACCGTCAACCACGTCAGCGTCCGCTCCGGCATTGTCGCCGCCGTCCGCCGCTTCGACGGTCTGCACATCGTCGGAAACGCTTTCGGCAGACTCAACGGGTTCAGTTCTGCGGAACCCCTCTTCCATACGTGGATCATCGGGATCGGTGCCGATCGAATCGGTCACCGCCAAATCGGTCGGTTCAAGACGATCCTTCCATGGAATCCATTCCGGTGGGCGCAACGCCTTGTCGGTAGGCACCAGCGATGACTCATTGACCGTCCAATGGTCCAACTCAGCATCGCGATACAACGTCACCGACCACTGCCATCCCTCATACCCACGTATGCAGGTTTCAAAACGAAAATCAGTAACGTTGTCTCCCAAGTCGATGGCTTCGACGAAGTCACCGACTTGGCCATCCTCATCGGCGACTTCGATGGCCACCGCCTGGGCGATCGCCTTGGGATCCATTGTGGTATCGGACATGAATTATTCCTGTACGTCGAAGTTATCGGCCACGGCACGCATCAGCGTGGCCAGTTTCTTGCTTTCAGCCGGAGACGGATAATGGTGGCGGCGCAACTGGTTCCCCGCGGAATCCAGCAGTTGATAAGATCCTCCACAATGGCGGCCATATCATCCGGCTTCGGTCGAGTTGCTTTGACCAGAGACGGCGCGGATGCCACAAGGGTGAGGCCCATTGCCTGCGGACCACGGCGGCCCTCCACCACGGAATACTCGACTTTTGCACCCTTACGCAACGTCTTCACGCCCTCCGGCAGGGCGGCTGCAGGCAGGAACACATCGGCACCCTGCTCGTTCTGAATAAAACCATAGCCTTTGTTCGCATCGAACCAACGAACGCGTCCGCTAGGCATTGTCACCTCACTCTTACGTAATCCACATACCTTCAGGCGAACGAAAGAACAATCGTCCGCCGATTACAAATCAAAGATACAGTTTAGCGCAAGAGGTGGGATATGTAACCATCTCTTGCGCCAACAATCGTCAGATCATGCCTTTTTGCATGTTTGCATCATTGTTTTTCGGCCTGCGCCCACGCTTGTCGACCTTGCGTTCGTCACTGGTCTGCGTCAACGGACGTGGTTCCACAGGAGCCACCGGAAGCACTACCGTCAGTGTCAATCCAGTCCCGTCACTGCCGGAAGCGCAGATGAAACCATGGTGTGCCTTGACCACGGACTGGGCGATCGCCATGCCGAGACCCGTACCGCCCTTCTGTCGTGCTCTGGACGGATCCGCCGTGTAGAACCGTTCGAAGATCTTCGAGCGTGCATCTGCGGGAACGCCGGGACCATGATCGCTGAATCGCACAATTGCGTAATTCATGCCGACTTGCATGGATTGCCCCACCTCGATGGCCTCGATAAAGTGATGCAACGACTGCTCGTTGGATGGCATGCGAGACAATGATTCCGGCTGATGGACGCCGGAAGCACGCCCATGGACACTTCAACCGGGGAATCGGCCGGCGTGTACCGATGGATGTTGCCTACAATGTTCGTGACCACCTGACGCAAGCGTGATGCATCGCCGGTCAACGTGATGTCCGGCATGGTTCCCGGCTGGAAGGCGAGACGCGAAGGATGTTCCATATCCGATCCCGCCTGCAATACCACCTGGCCGCAGGTGATGCCACGATCCGGGTCGAGCGCGTGCAGATCATCAGCCGCATCATTGACCACGGAAGTCAGCTTCACCTGCTGGGTGATATCGATGCCACGTCCTTCATCCAACCGCGCCAATGACAGCAAATCCTCGACAAGCACCGTCATACGCGCACTGGACGCTTCTATATGTTCAATGGACTCATCGGCACGTTCCAATGCTCCGGGCATGTCACGCTGCATTTTGTACAACTCCGCATATCCGTGAATCGCGGCAAGCGGAGTACGCAGCTCATGGCTGGCATCGGAAACGAACCGTTTCATCTTCTCGGTCGTTTCTTCCTGCGCGTGGAAGCTTTCCTCAATACGCGTCAGCATGGTGTTCAGCGACATGGACAGCGATCCGACTTCCGTATTTTCCGGCAAATCGGGAACACGTTGGCTCAAATCCCCTGCCGCAATCTTCGCAGCGGTCTTCTCGATACGTTTCAGCGGAGCAAGCGTGCTTTGCACGACGATGGTGCCAAGAATGGCGCCGATCAACACCACCGCGATGCCGACCATGGCACAGAACCGCGTCAACGTGTTGGACGTGTCGATCTGGTCACTCAGCGACAATCCGATGAACACGACGCCGCTGTCTTTGACCTGCCCCGTTTTGGTTTTCTCGCTCCAAGGCAGCGCCACAACACGCCACGGCGACTGTGCGGCCTGCATGATGGCATGATCCGGCACCCTGCTGGTGGTAACGTGCACCACCGCCTGTGTGGTGAACGGCTCTCCGAGCGTGACCCCGTCGATACTGCCGTCGGAAGGCAGACTCGGCTCGGACACCACGCCCTCACGGAGCATAGGCACCGACCCAGCGCCGGTACGCTTGTATTCGCTGTCCCGCACCTCGACATAATACGTGTTCACCAAGCTCCGGCCATCCTCGCTCGTGGTGCTGTCCAGCGAATCCATGCTATTGAAAATCATCTGCGCCTGATTCACCAACTGCGTGTCGGTTTTCTGTAGCAGATAATTGCCCACAAGCGTGCGAATGGAAAAGGAAATGCCGATAGTGCCAATGGTCAACAACACAATGATGCAAGTGACCAGCTTGGTGCTTAACGGAATGGCCTGCACCTTCCTGCCGATCCGCCGATGCCAAGGCACACGTTGCGGACGCGGCTGGCCGCCGTTCTTCTGCGTGTTCTGCGGGTCAGCCGACGGCTGACGGGTATCCTGACTCATCGCGGGACCGTTTAGTTCTTCGGCGCACGAATCATGTAGCCGATGCCACGCTTCGTTTCGATAAGCGGAGCACCTTGTGCTTCTCGCCGTTCTCATCCTCCACCGTAAGTCCGTCGACCTTCTTGCGCAGATATGAAATGTACGATTCAACAATCGCGCGTCCCCGCCCCAATCGTACTGCCACACATGATCCAAAATCTGCGCCTTCGAGAGCACACGCCCCTCGTTATCCATCAAATAACGCAGCAACTTGTATTCGGTGGGGCTCAAATCGATCGGCTGTCCGGCACGGGACACATCATGCGAATCCTCATTGATCTCCAGATCCGCGACGCGGATAATCGGATCATCCTCAACCTGCTCCTGGGTACGGCGCAGAATGGCACGGATTCGCGCAACGACCTCCTCAAGACTGAACGGCTTGGTCACATAGTCGTCACCCCCCACGGTCAAACCCATGACCTTGTCTTGAGTATCATCGCGAGCCGTCAAATACAGCACCGGCGTAGTGATGCCTTCCTGACGGATACGACGGGTCACCGTGAAACCGTCGATATCCGGAAGCATCACATCAAGCACAATCAAATCAGGCTGTATTTTCTCGATGACTTCGATGGCTTCAGATCCCGAAGCCGCGGTATTCACTTCAAACCCGCAAAATGCAAGGATGCCACCAACAGCTCACGGATGGACGGTTCGTCGTCAACAACGACAATAGATGCTTCAATAGGCTTGCTCATGCTTTAAGCATCACTCTGTTCACTGGATGTTTCCTGAACGGATTCTGAGTCTTCCTTTGACGTCTGCCTCCATCATGCGCTTCAACGGACAGCTCACCATCGACACTCCACGCCTTCACCGGCTCGGAACGCACAGTAATCGCGGCATGCTTCCCGCATGCTTGCGCACCTTGCGCTTGATGATGCCACGCTTGCGCAGAATATGGAACACCACCATAATCACAATCAGCAGCACCAGCACGGCTATCATGCCGCCAACACCCAACAGCACGGTCTGCGACGACGTCGAGGTCTTCTTCTGCACCGCAATCTGATCCATCATATCGGTTGCGGATTTCGACCAATCCGGAGTGCTTTCCATCAAAGGTTTCTGCGCAGCATCGGAAAGCGCATCGACCGTCGACTTCTTCTTCAACCATTCGTCGGAATTCGACGAAACGGCAACCACGAGATTGCCATCGTTCGAAGCGACCGCCAGCAAAACCGTATTCGGTTTCGGATCAAGCGATTCCAACAGCGCGCTCGCCCATTTTGCAGGTTTTTCTTCGGTGTTGAAACTTGCCAGGTACAGCAAATGCACGGTGACGCCCGTTTCCTGCTTTGTCGCGCTGATGGCATCCGTGATCTCGGCGACGTTTGATCCGAGCAGATTCTCAGTGTCGGTGATATTTTCCGTGGCCGTGATTCCGGTGCCCGTATTGTCTTCCGCGCTGCCGACGGGAGTTATCCACAACATCATCGCACAACACAACAGCATGGAAAGAAGCATGCAAGCCGCTACATTCCAACGATTTCTGAAGTTTTGCCGTTGTCGCGACACACCGATTGGGCACATTTTCGCACATCCTCCGACCACAACCCTGGTTTTTTCATTCATCGCGTTCACTGTTGCCATACAGTCCACATTACCGTTCAGATACGTCAAGTGCGAGCGAACGGTACCAACCGAGCACACAAAAGTACCTGGCAACGAAAGGATCATCATGGCACAGTTTCAGGTGGACAGCGAGCAGATTCAATCCTCGAGCGCGGCGGTAAACGCCTCCATCCAAGCGATACGTCAGTCGGTGCAGGGCATGTACGCCAATCTCAACAATCTGCAGAGCGTCTGGAGGGGCGGAGCGGCCACACAGTTCAATGCGGTGGCGGAACAATGGCGTGCCGCCCAACAGCAGATGGAGCAGTCGCTCGAATCGATTCAGCATGCGCTGACGCAGGCATCCGCACTGTATGCGGAAACCGAAATGCAGGCATCGCGTCTGTTTGCGCAGTAGCGGCAGGTACTTCCGACGCAATCAAAGCAATAGCTGGCGCAAACAAAAAGTGGAGCCCGCGTCCACTATGGGAAACGGACTCCACTTATAGCTTTTGCTTATGCCGTCAGGCTTTGCCAAACCGTTGGATCAGTAGCCCATGTCAGCGCCAGCGGCCGGAGCGGCTGCCGGCGGTTCCGGCTTGTTGGCCACAACAGCTCGGTGGTCAGGAACAGACCAGCGATGGAAGCTGCGTTCTGCAGAGCGGAACGAGTCACCTTGACCGGGTCGGTGACGCCTGCGGCCAGCAGGTCCTCGTACTCGTTGGTGGCCGCGTTCAGGCCCTGGCCGTCAGGCAGGGAGCGGACCTTGTCGATCACCACGTCGCCGGACAGGCCAGCGTTTTCGGCGATCTGCTTGATCGGGGCTTCGACGGCACGGAACACGATCGCGGCACCGGTGGCCTCGTCGCCTTCGAGCTTGACGCTCGTCCTTGGCCTTGGCGGCAGCTGGATCAGGGCGACACCGCCGCCCGGCAGCAGACCTTCCTCGATAGCGGCCTTGGCGTTGCGCACGGCATCTTCGATGCGGTGCTTGCGTTCCTTGGCCTCGACTTCGGTGGCAGCGCCAACCTTGATGACGGCAACGCCGCCAGCCAGCTTAGCCAGACGCTCCTGCAGCTTCTCACGATCGTAGTCTGAATCGGTGTTGGCGATTTCGGCACGGATCTGAGCCACGCGGGCAGCCACGTCTTCCTTGGAGCCGCCGCCGGCCACGATGGTGGTCTCGTCCTTGGAGACGATGACCTTCTTGGCGGTGCCGAGCACGGACATGTCGACGGAGTCGAGCTTCAGGCCCAGCTCATCGGACACCACCTGGGCACCGGTCAGGATGGCCATATCCTGCAGCATGGCCTTACGGCGGTCGCCGAAGCCCGGAGCCTTGACGGCGCAGGACTTGAAGGTGCCGCGGATGTTGTTCAGAATCAGGGTCGGCAGAGCCTCGCCGTCAACGTCCTCAGCGATGATCAGCAGCGGCTTGCCGGTCTTCATAACCAACTCGGCGATGTGGACGACATCCTGCTGGGAGCTCAGCTTGCCGGAGGTCAGAAGGATGTACGGATCCTCGAGAACGGCGGTCTGGTCCTCGGCGTTGGTCACGAAGTACGGAGCGATATAGCCCTTGTCGAAACGCATGCCCTCGGTGAAGTCAAGGTCAAGACCGAAGCGGTTGTTGTCCTCGACGGTCACGACGCATCCTGGCCGACCTTGTCCAGAGCCTCGGCGATCTTCTCGCCGACTTCCGGATCAGCAGCGGAGATCGTTGCGGTGGCAGCGATCTGGTCCTTGGTCTCAACGTCCTTGGCCGCTGCGACGAGTTCCTTGACGATGGCTTCGGAAGCCTTCTCGATGCCACGACGCAAAGCAATCGGATTGGAGCCGGCGGTGACGTTCTTCAGACCCTCATGCACCAGGGACTGGGCCAGCACGGTTGCGGTGGTGGTGCCGTCGCCTGCGACGTCATCGGTCTTCTTGGCGACTTCCTTGACCAGTTCGGCGCCGATACGCTCATACGGATCGTCCAGATCGATTTCCTTTGCAATGGAACGCCATCGTTGGTGATGGTCGGAGCGCCGTAGGTCTTGTCAAGCACCACATTGCGCCCTTCGGACCAAGGGTGACCTTGACGGTGTCAGCGAGCTTGTCGAGACCCGCGAGCATTCCCTGACGAGCTTCGTCGTCATATGCAATCATCTTTGCCATTGTTCCTCCACATATGGCTACACGGTATTATTTCCACCTTCGGAGCGACAATCAGAACCAGCCGTCAGCCGCCAGTTATCACTCTCACTCGTCGAGTGCTAATTCGCAGATTAGCACTCTCACGTCGAGAGTGCCAAACCCGATGACGTTCTTTGCGCTGTGAGCAAGATGTCAGTCGCATCGAATCAACTTGAAAAACGCCGGATTTCCAAGAAAATAAAAGAACCTCGCCTATGTTCGGGCGAGGTTCAAACCGGTTCGGACGGCGTTTTTCAGTTCAACAGCACCACAACGATCGGCGTGACCAATCCGCTGCTCTGCTGGACATTGGAGATTCCCAGCGTCTGCGCGACATTCTCCGCCGTCGCCTTGTCGGCTCATTCTGATACCAGACAACCGTCTGGCTGGGAACGTTGCCGGTCGGATTGCTGGGCGTCACGCTGGTGTATCCGGCCTGGGTCAGGGCATCGGCCTTGCTCTTGGCGTAACCTGTGATGCTGGTGGCGTTCACCACGCGGATCTCGGTGGCCAGATTCACGCTCTGCTCAGAAGCCGCATCCTGGCCATTGTTCTGATCGTTATTCTGTTCCGCGTTCTGGTTGGCGTCCGAAGCGTCCTTCGACTGGCCATCCGAAGTACTGGTCTTCTTCCGTCCTCGGACTTCTTGTTCTCCGTCTTGGCGTCTTTGGACGTGTCGTCCGTCTTCTTATCCGCCTTATCCGCCGTGAGACGGACGATGAAGAGCTCCTCCTTGGCCGACAAGCATTCTCAGGTTGCTGATCTCACCAGAATAGACTCCCCAGAACAGCAGGCCGGCGAGCAGAGCCACAATCACGACAATCACATACGGCAGAGCCTGGACGCATGAACGTGCGCCACGGTGCACGCCCATCGGTCCCGCCGGAGGATTGTCGAACATATCCTTGGCGTAGGATTCGTAGGTCTCCTTGTCCTGCTTAGCCATTTTCTGCAACCTCATTTCTCACACTTACCGCCCCAGTGTACCGGCCCGTGCAGTCAGCCCACAATCAGCATCGTCGATTTTGCGCGTATTCGACACGTTTCCGCATGGAATCGGCATGGACATCCACAGGCACGTCGTACAGTGGGAAAGTATGACTCATATCAAACCATTGAAGGATCTTGTGGAGCCCGGATGGGCCCAGGCCCTCGCCGATGTCGAACCCCAGATACATCTCATGGGAGACTTTCTGAGGTCGGAAATCGCGGCGGGACGTAAGTACTTCCGGCCAGCAGGAACATTCTGCGCGCGTTTACCATTCCATTCGACGACATCAAAGTGCTTATCGTCGGCCAGGATCCCTACCCCACGCCGGGCCATCCGGTGGGACTGAGCTTCTGCGTGGCACCGGACGTCAAGCCCATTCCGCGCAGTCTGGCGAACATCTACACCGAGCTGACCGACGATCTGGCGTGCCCATGCCGGCCAACGGCGACCTGACACCCTGGACCAAGCAGGGCGTCATGCTGCTCAACAGATGCCTGACCGTCGAACCGGGAAAGCCGGGAAGTCATCAGGGGCGAGGCTGGGAAGTGGTCACCGACGCGGCCATCAGCGCATTGAACAATCGCCGCCGGCCTGACGGCAGCGTCAAGCCTCTGGTCGCGATTCTGTGGGGACGAAAGGCGCAGACGTTGGAGCCCCTGCTCACCAACGCTTTCATCATCAAATCCCCCCATCCAAGTCCGATGTCCGCCCGCTACGGATTTTTCGGCTCGAAACCGTTCTCCCGCGCCAATCAGGCGCTAATCGAAGCAGGAGAACAGCCGGTGGATTGGACCCTCCCGTCAGCTTGACCCGTTAGAGTAGCAACCATGGCTTTATTCCCTCCAAAGAATCCGGCGCCAGCACCGGCACCCATCCCCATGCCCGCAGCCGCAAGACCAACCACGCTGTCGGCCGAAGACATCGCACGCGCCAGGAACATCGGTTCGCAGATTCGCGGACGTTTCGCGCAGACCCTGGTCGGACAGGACAATCTTCGTGAATCGCTGATCACCACTTTGGTGGCCGGCGGTCATATCCTCATCGAATCCGTCCCGGGTCTGGCAAAAACCACTGCCGCGCAGACCTTGGCCACTTCGGTGTCCGGCTCGTTCAAACGTGTGCAATGCACTCCCGATCTGATGCCTTCGGACCTGGTCGGCACTCAGGTCTTCGATTTCGCCACGCAGAAATTCTCCACGCAGATCGGCCCGATCCACGCCAATTTCGTGCTGCTCGACGAAATCAATCGTTCCAACGCGAAGACCCAGTCCGCCATGCTTGAAGCCATGGCGGAGGGCGCGACCACCATCGGAGGCCAACGCATCGCGCTGCCGAAACCATTCATGGTCATCGCAACGCAGAATCCAATCGAGGAAGAGGGCACCTTCAATCTTCCCGAGGCGCAGATGGACCGTTTCATGATGAAGGCCGTACTGACCTATCCGACAGCGCAGGAAGAGCAACGCATGCTCGCCATGCTGACCCGCCGCGGCTCCGATACCGTAGACCAGCACGCGCTCACCGGTGACACCGTTTCCATCAGCGACGTCGAATTCCTGCGTTCCGCGGCACGTCGTGTGCACGTGTCCGATGCGATCATGCAGTATGCGGTCAATATCGCGGCCACCTCCCGTGGCGCTGGAACCAAGCCCGTCCAAGGACTTTCCTCGCTCGTCAGGCTGGGCGCCTCGCCGCGCGCGTCCATCGCGCTGGTGCGCATAGGACAGGCCAACGCGCTCCTGCAGGGACGAGATTACGTCATTCCTGAGGATGTGAAGGCGTTCGCCCACGAAGTGTTGCGCCATCGTATTCTGATGACGTTCGAAGCACTTGCCGATGGCGTCACCAGCGACCAGGTGGTGGATTCGATCGTGCAGGCGGTCCCCGTTCCATGATCGACCAGATCCGTTCCGACGATCCGATCCGCAGAAAAATCGAGACGCTTGGAACCACGCTGAGTCTGCCGACGGTACGCAAGGCGCTCGGCATACTCGAAGGCGCGCACGCATCGAACAAACGCTTCGGCGCCGACGATGTCGTGGATATCCACGCCTATGAGCCGGGAGACGAGGCGAAACGCATCGATTGGAAGACCAGTGCCCGAGCGGGACGTCCAATGGTGGTGCAGCGTGAGCGTCCCTCCACTTCGAAGGCATGGTTGCTGCTTGACGTCGGACAGGAAATGACCGCCACATGCCCTTCCTCGGAACAGGCGTACCAGGTGGCGGCAAATGCCTTATGCATGTTCGCCGCGCTCAGCCTGCGCCGAGGCGACGAAGTGTCCATGGTGTTCGGCGACAGCGCTTCCATCACCCGGGTGCCGTTCAACGGTGGCCTGGCGCAGTTCGAAACGAACCTTGGATACGGCATTGCAGCGCGAGTGGACCAGGCCCCGCAATATCGACGCGTTGCTGGAATACGCGCGCCGCATTCGGGACAAAGAGGCGCTGGTCGTCATCGCCACCGAGGAGCATGCGTTGGAGGAACGGCATTTGAGCGCCATCCGCACGATTGCAAGGACACATCCGATGGTGCTCATCGATGTGGCCACCATCAATCCGTTTGATGTCAGCCATGCGCGCGTGGTGCTTGACGGGGCTGGAAAACGACGCGTGCCTGCGTTCCTGCGTAGGGGAAACACAGCTGGCAAGTGCGAACGCATCGCGAATACCTGGCTGCGTCCATTCGCCATGAGCTGAATCGCTGTGGCTCGACGGTAATCCGATCCGATTCCAGCGAACGCATGTTCCATGAGTTCGTGCGCATGGTTTCCACGGCTTTGGCCCAGTCCACACGTAACCAATTGAGAGCCCCGTCCGTATTGTCGTTGGGAGACAAGGCATGATGCTCTTCCTTGCCGAGGATGACCTCGTCATCAAGGACCAGATTCATCTTGAGAACGGTTTGGCCGTCGTCATCGCGGTCTGTCTGTTGCTTGCCGTCGTTTTGGTGGCTCTTGTGGTCTGGCTTGCCCGGCCGAGCCGGAAGCCCGCAAAAATAGTCAATCGCGGCCGACATGACGCGCTTGCCGGCAAAACCGTCTGGCATCAGCGTATCGATGATGTTGTGTCCCGCCATGCCCGGGGGGAGCTGGAGCGCGAGGAGGCTTTCGCACAGCTGGCCGCAATCGCCAGGGATTTTGCTTCCACTGCCACCGGAACGGACGTGCGCAACCAGACGCTCACCGACATCGAAGAGACGCCTCGGACCACGGGGAACCAGCAGGGTCTCACCTTGCTCAGGCAAACCATCGAGGCATTGTATCCGCCGGAATTCGCGGATGCCGAGCGCAATCACATCGCCAGGCAGGCCACGGTCGGAGCAGGCTGGCGAATGGGTGGCCAATCTTGTGGAAAGGTGGCGATAGATGCAACTGTCATGGCATTGGCCTTGGGTCTTTCTGGCAGGCGTCATCGTGGTGCTGGCCGTTGCCGGCGTCACGTTGCTGGTGGCCGCGCGCCACAAAACCGATGACATCGAGAGTGCCCGCACCTTCAGCCTGGATGATGACCTCAACACGGAATCCGCATCGAGATTATTCCGCCAGTGGAGGGTTCTTTCACGTTGGCGGTGATTCTTCTAGTGGTCGCGTTGGCACTCGCCACGGCTCTGGTGGCACGTCCCAGCACCGTGGATGAAGGCGAGGAGAAGGCCAGCAGCCGAGACATCGTGCTGTGCTTGGATGTTTCCGGCTCGGCGCTCCCCTACGACCGCGAGGTCATCGACACCTACCGTCAACTCGTCGACAGCTTCAAGGGCGAGAGAATCGGCCTGAGCATCTTCAATTCGACGTCACGTACCGTTTTTCCGTTGACCGACGACTACGAACTGGTGTCCAAACAGCTTGACAAAGCCAGCAGCATCCTCGCAGGCGTCGAGTCCCAAGACGATATCGACAAGATGAAGGACAGCGATTATCAGGCGATTTCCGACTGGCTGGAAGGCACGCAGAACCGTAAGGAGTCCACTTCGCTGATTGGCGATGGCGTGGTGAGCTGCGCGGCCATGCTTCCCGGATTCGCCTATGGGAACGCAAGCGCCGACAATGCCGAGCGTCAGCGCGCCGCATCCATCGTGCTTGCCACGGACAACGTCGTTTCCGGAAAACCAACCTATACGCTTGACGAGGCGCTGAACCTGACCAAGCAGGCCCAAATCACGTGGATGGATTGTTTTCCGGACCGAAGCAGAGCGAGGCCGACGAGACCACCCAGGAATTCAAATCCGCCATCGAAGCTCATCATGGGGTGTTTCTCACCCAATCGAATGGAGCATCCGTCTCTTCGCTGGTCAAGGAAATCGAATCTCGGCGGAACCATGAAAACGAGTCGAGCAACAAGGCCGCCATGGTGGATGCTCCCGGATGGTGGACACTGGCCTTGGCCATCGTTTTGATGGTCTGGCTGGCATTGGCTTGGAGGTTGAGGAGATGAACCATCTGACGCTTTCCCCTGCTTTGGGTTGGCCTGTCGGCGGAGCCGTCGCCGTGGTTCTGCTGGCCTGCGCCATTGCGCAGATCGTATTGCATGTTCGTCGCCGCGCTGACAGCGACGAAACCGTTTGGGCATGCGTTCGGCGCGTATTGCTTTGTCTGACGGTGTCGGTCATGGCATTGACGCCCAGTATCGTGGCGCCGACCAATAGCCGTGCGGTGAACGCCACCGACGTGGTGGTGGCCGTTGACGTGACCGGTTCCATGGCCGTCAAAGACGCGCAATATGGTTCAGCCGAACAGTCAAGCCGTCTCGACGTGGCAAAACAAGCCGTGAAGGACGTCACCGCGCTATATCCCAATTCCAGTTTCGCCGCTTTGCGATTCGGAGCTTCCGGCACGTTGGACGTGCCGTTGACCCCGGATTCGAACGCGATCGACAATTGGGCGGATACACTCGCGCCCGAGGCGACTTCCGTTTCGGCCGGTTCGACGTTGGATGCCCCTATCGACCAGCTGCTGCTGACCTGCAAGTCCATTCATGATCAGCATCCCGATGATGCGATCGTGCTGTACCTGTTTTCCGATGGAGAACAGACCTCGTCAAAGGCACGGCGCACGTTCTCATCATTGCGACGATACCTATCCGATGCCTTCACCGTAGCCATCGGCAGCGAGCAGGGAGGCAACATTCCCGTAATCGCCGACGGCGTCGATGGAAATGCGGACCAGTGGGTCACCGACCTGATACCGGCAAACCCGGAGTGTCACGCATGAACAAGGATGAGATGGCGTCCATCGCCGACGAGTTGAGCGGTACCGCGCTGGTGTTGAACGCCTCCAACACCATGCGTGACGGCGTGTCCAAGGAAGCGTCCGATAAGTGGCGAGTCACCCAAACCACCAAGAAGCGCACCAGGACGATGCCCGTCGTATGGCCACTGGCCATCGTCACGCTGCTGCTGCTCGCATGCGAATTGGGGGCTTGGATAATTCAGTCGAGGAGTTTGCTATGACCAGAACAACCATGAAACCGCGTGCCTCGCTGACGGTTCGCATCGTTTTGGCCGTCATGGCGGCGTTGCTGGTCATGGCCGCCCTATGGGCCATAGTGAATCTCGCAGCGTCAATAGCTACAACCAGGCCACGCAAAGCCTGCAGGAGAACATCTCGACCAGCAGAAAAGACGATGCCGATTGGGACAAGCTGCACACCAGGCAACAGCAGACGGACGCCCAATTCAACGAGGCATCAGCCATGAAGCCGCTGCTGCTGCCCCAAGTGCGCGAATCAATCGAGCATAACAGTCATGTTTCCAGCCAGCTTACGGATCACGCGTCCAAGAAGATCAAAGCCGAGCAGAGCGATCAGTCCGCTTCCACGGATTCAAACACCGCCGACGCTCAGGAATCGGGTAAATCAAGTCACAAGAACGACGAAAACCTATCCGACGAACAACGTCGGAAAATAGAGGAGCTATTGGCTCAGAACGCCCAATCCACGCAATCGGATCCCAATGACGATTCAGGTTCGGCTGCGAAAAAGAACCCAAGCACGTCATCCTCGCAGACCAAACCCTGGTAGGGGGCTTTTTCGAATATAGTTATCCACATGCCGTCGACGTGGTTTTCGTTGTTTTTCCAATAACGACACGCCGACGGTTTTTCATAGACTCGTTCTTTGACCACAAGCTCTGTTTTCCGATTGGCGTCAACGCCGAATGTGGTCAAATGGCTGCATGAACGTTTCAAATGCTTTTCTTGGTGCCGCCCCAGGCGTCGCAGCCTTCAATTCGTTGGCATCCCTGTCGGGAATGTCCTGTCGTTGCCGAATTGGCGTGCGGACCACCCAAACATTGATCAATGCGAAACTTGTTACCGCGTCACGGCTTCTCGATGGACTTGATGCGGCAATAGCCTCCAACAGACTGGCCGACTGGACCGGCACCGCGGCCGAGGAATACCGCACCCGTCTCGATCGCATCGCACGGCAATCCGCTCTGCTACGTGATGATATGATCGCCACGTCACGTCTTCTCTGGTCGGCAGGTGCGGCATGAACCAACGAGTGACGGCCCGCATCGTTGGCGGAAAGAGATTCACCACCGCCGAATACCGGGAATACTTCAATGCTTCAAGAATCCTCAGAGACCAAGCGAATCGTCTTGGCACTTCCCGTAGATCCTTCATTGCCGCAGGCTATGAACTCAAAATCCACCCTCGCGCCACACCGCTCCTGTCCGCTTTGACCGGGGCAAGTCCACGGTGTACGGCGCAGGACCATATCGAATTGCCGTACCGGCAGCTGCTCGGACGTTGCGAAGCGCATGCCGAGGCCCTGCAATCCATGGCATCCCAGCTTAATGAGCTATCCTCATTGATCGCACAAGCCCAATCCTTATACGCCCAAGCTGAGGAAGCCAGCAGGAAAGGGCTGAATATCATGTTGCGAGGGCTTTTCATGTCATCACGGGAATCCGCGATTCTCGCCTTGACCCGCCAGCGCCACTGGTGGGGGTGAAGACGCAGTTACGCCAAAGAGGGGAAATTCAACAAATTCTATCTTGTGGAATCCACCGCATGGATGCAGGAAAGCTTCGTGAGCGTCCTCGGAGAGCATGCGAGCCGATTGAACATACAGGAACGGCCTTCAAAAGACACGTCCATCCTGGAATACATCACGAAAACCTTATTCATGGTCACCAAACCGGGAGCGGCTAGTAGCAGAGGGGCTTTCCGGCAAAGGCTCGGTCAATCGCGGTCTTAAGAAAATCGACAGACTGCTCATACCGTACTTCGACAAAGACCATGGAGACAATCTCTCCGTAACCCGTGTGTATCCGAAAACCAAAGTGGTCAGAGGCGGTACAAGCACGAAGGACGCCATCGCCGACCAACGGCGGCTGTCCGAAGGACCTCTCAACGGCGAACGTGAAAGCGGTCTGGAATACGGAACCATCGCATGCTGCAAGTACCGCAAAGCCGATGGCACATATGCTTGGAGGATCATCATTCCCGGGACCGACGGCAATCACGATTCGCCTATGGACTGGTACACCAATTTCGAGCTGATGAGTGCCGATGAGCGGCAGCGCGGAACCGCGGAAAGCCTCCGTTTCCTGGATGAGACCATGAAACAGGCCGGCATCCAGCCGGATGATCCCGTGGAAATCGTCGGCCATTCGCAGGGCGGCATCATCGCGGCAGCGGCGGCGACGGATTTCAAGATAAATACGACATCCAACATATCGCCACGCTTGGCTCCCCGATAGCGAATTTCGAGATTCCCGAGAAAACACGGGTCACCGCCATCGAGATGGATGATGAAGGCATCGCGGCACTTGACGGGGAGCTAACCCCCATACGGAGAACTGGCTCACCATACGATGCTCCGTCCATGAGGAAGATGCGCCGAAGAGGCTTTCCCAGGAGCCGAAGTCAGTGATTCGTCTGGGGAGAAGAACTCCACGCACTACCCGAAATACCATGAAGCGGGATACCGGTACGCCTACGACACCGGAAACAAATCCGTGCTGGACCATGACCGTCATTTCCAAGAGGTCGTGGAAGGCGAGCTGGAGGAGGTCCAGTATTATGAGGGACGCATCAGCAAATGACGGGACCAATGGTTCACGGCTGAACGTATGCTGTTGTCTATGAAGCTTACTGACATCTCCCCCGCAATCGCACTGACCCCTCTTGACGGCCGCTACCACAAGCAGACCGCTCCCCTTGTCGAATACATGAGCGAACCGGCGTTGAACCGCGAGCGCATGCGCGTCGAAGTCGAGTGGATGATTCTGCTTGCCAACGGTTTCGAGGGCAACGGCAATCAGACCATCGTTCCGGGTGTCAAGCCGCTCACCGATGATGAGCAGGCGTATCTGCGTTCCATTCCGGAGAATTTCGGAGCCGAAGGCATTGCCCAGCATGCCGCTTATGAGGCTAAGACCCACCATGATGTGAAGGCCGTGGAGTATTACATCGACGACCAGCTGGAGAAGGCCGCCGATGTGTTGGGTCATGACACCCAGCTGACCGGATTGAAGACTCTCGTGCATTTTGCCTGCACGTCCGAGGATATCAACAACCTGTCCATCGCCCGTTGCGTGAAGAACGGTGTGGAGCAGGTGTGGCTGCCCGCAGCCCAGGCCATTGTCGACCATCTGGCACAGAAGGCCGACGCCTACCGCGACAAGGCCATGCTGTCGCTGACCCATGGACAGCCTGCCACGCCGACCACGCTGGGCAAGGAACTGGCTGTTTATGTGTATCGTCTGAACCGTCAGCTCAACAAGGTCAAGGCCCAGGAATATCTCGGTAAGATCAATGGCGCGACCGGCACGTTCGGTGCGCATCTGGCCGCCTGCCCTGATGTTGACTGGGTGGCCGTCTCCCGCGAGTTCGTCACCAACCGTATGGGTCTGACGTGGAATCCGTTGACCACGCAGATCGAATCGCATGATTGGCAGGCTGAACTGTACGGTACCATCAGCCACACCAACGTATCCTGCACAACCTGTGTGTGGACGTGTGGATGTACATCTCCCGTGGCGTGTTCGCGCAGGTACCGGTCAAGGGCGCGACCGGTTCCTCCACCATGCCGCACAAGGTCAATCCGATTCGTTTCGAAAACGCGGAAGCCAATCTGGAGATCTCCTGCTCGCTGCTCGACACGCTGTCCGCAACGCTCGTCGAGTCCCGCTGGCAGCGCGATCTGACCGATTCCACCACGCAGCGCAACATCGGCTCCGCGTTGGGCTATTCCGTGCTGGCACTCAACAATCTGATGGGCGGCCTGAATTCCATTCATCCGAACGACATCGCCATCGAAGCCGAGCTGGACTCCAACTGGGAGGTGCTTGGCGAGCCGATTCAGACCGCCATGCGCGCCTGCGAACTTGCCGGCCTGCCGGGCATGGACAAGCCGTACGAGAAGGTCAAGGAACTCATGCGCGGCCATGAAATCTCCAAGGACGCCGTCGAACAGTTCATCGACCAGCAGGCGTTCGACGATGCCACAGCGGCTCGCTTGAAGGCACTGACTCCGGCAACATATACCGGTGTCGCCGGCAAGCTGGTGGATTTCGACCGCTGAATCACGACTGTCGAATAAACACTAAAAACCATGCATCTTGAGGGTGGCCACGTATTTCGTAGCCACCCTCAAGGCGTATTATCGAATGCAGTGGGGCGATATGACCCACCTGAAGCCAATCTCATACGTATGGAGCAAGTCAACAGTGTCTCACTCCCCTGCAGTCAATAAGCCCAAACCGCATATCGACGATGTGCCACCGAAACGCAGCCGCGATTTCGCCGATTTAACACATGCGTTCTTCGCACTGGTGCTCGGCATAGGCGTAATACTGTTCTCCGTGTATCTGCACGGCACC
>ENA-OUNI01000425-OUNI01000425.1-human-gut-metagenome-genome-assembly--contig:-NODE-425-length-19599-cov-2.724682_pt1 | contig 19599 bp, 29 predicted proteins | sample MGYA00242499_ERZ504580 | MGnify/ENA primary metagenome ERZ504580 (study PRJEB26092, sample SAMD00036315) | human gut metagenome | host: Homo sapiens | study: EMG produced TPA metagenomics assembly of... | reverse complement strand
CGTTCTCGGAGCTGGGAAAGCGCCGTATGCAATTACCGTGCAGGAGCTTTACGATGCGGAGGGCCTCCCCTTGGAGAGCGCTCCGCACCCCATGATGCAGGTGCGGCTCCGCTGTGAGCATCCGATTGCGCCCGGCGCTCTTTTACGCCGGGAAAGAAAAACAGAAGGGCAGGCCGATTGAATGAACAAGGCTTTTTTAGAAGATTTATGTGCCAAAATCCAACTGCCGGAGGAAGACCGTGAGCTCGCTTTTCAGGAAATGGAGCGTCAGCCCAAGCGCATTGAGCGGTTTGCAAGGCGGATGTATCAGCGCAATGATGTGCGCCATTTGCAGGGGCTGCTGAAAATTGACCGCAAAAAAAATGCCCCTATGGTGCTTGCCGTGCTCCTCTGTGCAGCAGAATACACCTTTGCAGCCTACCAAAAGAAGAGAATTCCGGAGCGCTATTATTACGATATGATGGCGGATATCACTCGATGGACGGAAAATGGCAGGGCGGAATTCGGTGTGCCGGGTTTTTCCGAAATCGGCTGGGCACGCAATTATATCACAATGCATCTTTTTCAGCTCGGCCGGCTGCAGTTCCAGTTCTCCAAGGTGAATTTGCGTGGTAAGCTGAGCCGGCAGGAGTTGGAGGAGCTTCCGTTCCCCAATGGCTCCCCAAGCCTTTATATCCATATCCCCAAAGGCGCGCCGCTGGATCGTGAGGCGTGCCTGGATTCGATCCGGCAGGCGAAGGAGTTTTTCCCAAACTATTACCCTGAGTTTTCATTCAAAGGCTTTACAACGCATTCCTGGCTGCTGGATCCAAACTTAAAAACGTTGTTGCCCGCCTCCTCCCGCATCCTGCAATTTCAGGAGCTTTTTGAGATCATACATACGGATAACGACCATTCCCATGCCGCAATCCGTTTTATCTGGTATCGGTCCGGCGGTGATGTGGCGTCGTATCCGGAAGATACAAGCTTGCAGCGTGCCGTGAAGCAATATTTGCTCAATGGCGGGGAGCTGGGAGAGACCTATGGCATGATTCCTTTGGAGAAAGAGTTCTAATTGTATATCGCCGCTTGCAGTGGAATTTATCCGTTTGCAGGCGGCGATTTTTTAAAATCAAGGGAATATTTTTTGTGTTGATATTGCTGCTCATCTTCGTAGTAAAAAAACAAACTGCCCGCGTCCCTTCACTTGAGCAGTTCGTTTAATCAAGGGGACACTCTAGCCGTCTATTATGGCGATGCCCCCTGTTTCTCTATGATGAGAAATGAGTTTTGCAATACCTATCAGAAAACATTGCGGTAGAGCGTTGTGCTTTACCGTTTTTTGTTTAGTAGGTCAATTTTACCCTAACGTTTCTCAGAGTAAGCCTTATACTGAATATATCAAAGGTTCAACTGCCATTTTGTCCGTTATAAATGCAATGAACAGATCGATCAATGTCTCTCAACCCTGTAGGGGCGAACTGCGTTCGCCCGCGTTTTCATCCGTCATCAAGCTTTCATTTGAACGGATTCTCATCGATGTATTGCCATACCTCCTGATAATCCCTTTCATTGCGAATAATTTTGTCGTAGAACGATTTTTGCCAAATGGAATTTCCGATTTGTTTGGTTACGGAACCTTTGAATTGTTTGATGATCCTAGATACGGTGGGTGCGGGGTGTGCCTGCCCCTTCTCATCCGGAAGAATCAAAAGAATGAGGTGGATGTGGTCTGGCATAATGCAATATTGATCAACCATCACATTGCCGTAAATCGTACTTAATTTTTGAATTTCGTTCTTAACGATGGTTCCGGCGCCCGATAATAGAGGCGGTTCATGCGAGTAGGCTTCAGCTCGCTTGCGATCGTAGTCCGCTTCTGCGTTTTGCCATAATAACCGGTTCCGGTCTGCCACACAAATCGTAATAAAATATGCACCGCAGGAGGAATAGTCATAGCCCTCTAAGCGTATTTTTTCTTTTACAAATGCCATTATATTATCCTCACGGTAATCATGCGGGCGAACGCAGTTCGTCCCTACGGGGTTGAGAGATCTTTTTCTATTTTTGTCAGTGATTTTATTTTGGATCAAATGCTCTATTTTGTCTGCATTCTATCATATGATGCAATACAATCGTCAGAAGATAGCAAAGTCCATTTCATGAATCACTTTCCCTTGCCGTGTTATATGAAAAAATAATTCACCATTTCTACACCAATATACCACCATTTTTGTTTTTATTCGATTCTTTCTATTAAAATAATCTTGTAGGTCAACAGATATGTAAAAATAAGGTGGGGCTATGGAGAGCAAATTATTACGTTATACATTGCGTGTGGATCGATTATATTTTCAGAAATTCCGATATGTTGCGGAGTCAGAGGGCCGGTCGGCAAACAAAGAAATGGAGCAGTTTATTAAAAAACGTGTGAATGAATTGAGAAGATAATGGTACGATTGAAATAAAAAACTTGGCTCATTTCGTTTGGATTAGCCATATATAAATGGATTTTACAACAATTGTATATTTATTTCCATACCCGACGCTCAAAAGCCTGCACAATTATTTTGAGGTGATCCCATGAACTTATATCAGGAAATCCTAGCCGATATCCTATCCCGCGAAGAGATTTGTATCGAATTCCCCAATCTGACGAACCATGCAAGTGAACTTGTCGAAATGAAAAGCTATCAAACTTTGAAGCAGATTAAGGAGATCATAGAGGATGACGAGCTAAAAGATCCGGATTGTTTTCAAAAAATTGAGGAAATCGTGTGTGCCTTGGAACAGATCGGAAGCGGGGGAGGAAACCGCCATGATTTTGGATAATGATGTGGGATGTAATTCCAAATAAAAAGGGGCCGATAAAAATGCTCACACAAAAAATGCAGGAAACCATCACCCGGTTCAAAAAGAACCGCAAAGCCGCCACGCTCACGCAGGAAGAAGCGCTGCAAAAATCCAGAAGCAATCTGTTAAAGCCGCTTGTGGAAACCCTCATCCTCTCCCGCCTTTGCCGGGGCGACAGCTACGGCTATGAGATCGCCCGATCCGTAGAACAGGGGAGCGGCGGCCAATTGAGAATTCCGGAAGGAGCGATGTACCCACGCTCTACCGGATGATGGAGCGGGGGTACATTACGGAGGATCAGAGGCTGTCGGGGGGAGGCGGCTGCGCGTTTATTATCAGATTACGCCCGCCGGGCGTGTGCGCCTCAAAGGGCTCATGGATGCTTATGCGGAAATCAATGCGGGCTATGAAAGCTGCCTTGCCGCCATGAGAGAACCGCTCCCCACACAGGCGGAGCATTCTTACTTCATGAAGATTAGAGCGCAAAGAGGGCGTGGTTTCGGGCGGGCCAAGCCTGCGTATGGGGCAAGCGTCAATTAACAAAGGGAGAACAGCGCCGCATGGCGTTGAAACCCGCTGTTGCTCCGATCCATGCATGCCAAAACAATCCCCCTGAAAAAGCGTTTGCGAGCCATAAATTGTGGCTCGCAACGCTTTTTTGTGTATCTTCATAATGAATCGCGCCCTTTTTCTCTTCCCAAAGAGCGGCGTTGTAAGCGGGGCGTTTTTGAGGTATAATAGCTTCAAACATTTTGTTTGAAGCATTGGAAAAATGTCTGTCGGCGCGAAACGCCTCCTGCCGCAGAGCGGCAACGCCATTTTTCGCAGAGATTAGCCTATGTGCGTAAGCTTCCAACATTTTGTTTGAAGCTAGAGCGTTTTTGCACATATGGTAGATAGCCTCACGAACCTCGAGCTTCGGAGAACATGGAATCATACCCGTTCGCACTTGCGCGCTTGTGGATATGTTGCATTAATCTAAAACCGTTTTGAAACATCATCTTTGTTTTCCCGCATATATCTAGAGAAGAGCAACTTTGCAAGCGGGGTGTCAGAGATGAAGAAAAACAGGCTGATTTGGGCGGCTGTCGCCGCGGTTTTGATCTTATTTTGTATTTTTGCAATCATTGTGGAGCGAAAAAACCAGGATGCGCTGCAATCCGTTTCCGCTTCAGGCGTTTCCGGGCATCCCACAATCCTGATCGACGCAGGGCACGGCGGCGTTGACGGCGGCACAGTCGCAAAAGACGGCACAGTGGAAAAGGGGATCAATCTGGAAATTGCGCTGAAGCTGGAAACTATTTTCCGCATGATGGGGTTTGACACGGTCATGACGCGGCGGGAGGATATCTCCATCCATGACGATTCCGCCAAAACGATCCGGCAAAAGAAAATTTCTGATTTGCACAACCGCCTGAAGCTCATCAATGAAACGCCGGACTGCCTGTTTATCAGCATTCATCAAAATTCTTATCCTTACCCGAATAACACAGGCACACAGGTATTCTATTCGCCCAATCACCCGGAGAGCCAGGCGCTTGCGGCGGCTATTCAGCAGTCCGTCATCCACTTGATCCAGCCGCAGAATACCCGCAAGGTAAAAAAATCCGGCACAGAGATCTATTTGCTCTATCAGGCGAAAACGCCTGCCGTTATGGTGGAGTGCGGCTTCATGTCCAACGCGCAGGAAACGGAAAAGCTGCGCACAGAAGCCTATCAGAATGAATTGGCGTTATCAATTTTTTACGGCGTTTTATCCTACCTCAATGGAATCGGCACTGCCGACGCGACGCCGGCCGCCCAATAATCAAATGGTCTGGAAAGGACAGAAGCATCTATGGCACAGAAGTCAAAAAGCGTGTTCGTATGCAGCCAATGCGGCTATGAAAGCCCCAAATGGTATGGCAAATGCCCCGGCTGCGGGGAGTGGAACAGCATGTCCGAGGAAATGCGCGCCCCGGTTTCTGCTTCCGGCCCCAAATCCGCATCGGGCGGGCGGGGCGCGCCTCGCGTGGTGCAGATCAATGAGATTTCCGCCGACGCGGAGCACCGCTACGCAACCGGCTTAAAGGAGCTGGACCGGGTGCTGGGCGGCGGTGTCGTCAAAGGGTCGCTTGTGCTGCTCAGCGGCGATCCCGGCATCGGCAAATCAACGATCCTGCTGCAAATCTGCGGCTTTTTAGGGGAAACGCTGCGCGTGCTCTATGTTTCCGGCGAGGAGTCGGCGCACCAAATCAAGCTGCGGGCCCAGCGCTTGGGCGTGGCAACACCGAATCTCTATATCATGTGTGAAACGGATGTGCAGCTTATTTCAGAATTGATCCAAACGGAAAAGCCGGATCTTGTGATTATCGATTCCATCCAGACCATGAATCACTCCGACGTTGCCTCCTCTTCCGGCAGCGTAACACAGGTCAGGGAATGCACCGGTTTGCTGATGCGCACGGCAAAAAGCGTGGATATCCCGATTATCGTTGTCGGCCATGTGAATAAGGATGGCAATATTGCCGGGCCAAAGGTGTTGGAGCATATTGTAGACGCCGTGCTTTATTTCGAAGGCGATAGGCACCTTTCCTACCGGATTCTGCGCGCAGTCAAAAACCGCTATGGCTCCACCAATGAAATCGGTGTGTTCGAAATGCTGGATAACGGCCTGCGCGAGGTGGAAAACCCCTCTCTGATGCTCCTTTCCGGGCGGCCGCAGAATGCTTCCGGCACCTGTGTCGCCTGCGTGATGGAGGGCTCCCGGCCGATCCTCGCGGAGGTGCAGGGCTTGGTGGCGCCCACCGGCTTTGGAACGCCGCGCCGCATGGCAACAGGCTTCGATTATAACCGGATGTCGATGCTGCTGGCAGTGTTGGAAAAGCGGGCCGGGTATTTCTTCGGCAATATGGACGCCTATGTTAATGTGGTTGGGGGCTTCAAGCTGGACGAGCCTGCGGCGGATTTATCGGTCGCGCTCGCATTGGTATCCAGCTTGAAGGATTGCGTTGTGCAGGAGGATGTATTGGCCTTTGGAGAAATCGGCCTGGCCGGAGAAATCCGCGCTGTGGGCAATACGGAGCAGCGCATCAGCGAAGCGGCTCGTTTGGGCTTTCGCCGTTGTGTAGTGCCGCGGCACAACCTGAAGGGGCTGGCATCAGGCGTTCGGGATAAGATCGAGATTATCGGTGTGCGCACTGTCCGCGAGGCGTTTGAAGCAATGATTGGTTAGCGCAGCCCATCTTTTTGCGCTTTTTCACGCGGTACAAAATAGACGCATCCCTTTTGTACGCTGTTGACTGCTTCCGCCTTGTGCAGCGTGCAGCAGCCCTCTACCTGATAGCGGCATTGCGCATTGCATGGGATCAAATTCATAGCTTTGTTCCTTCTTCCGGCGTGATAGAATGGCCTGTGTAGGATAGTGTAAAAAATTTTTTAGCAAATATACGCTGAGCAGAGAAAAACATTGGTTTCAAAAGGGCTGTTTCACGGCCCGGAAAAGGAAGCGTGGAGAAATGATTCCGGTTTACAGCCCAAATCTTCCAACCGAAAAGGTATCCGCCGCAGTAGTGGGAAGCGTTGATCCGCGTGTGATTCGTTCGCTGGAAGCGCTGGGCGTCTGGACGATTGCCGCAGGCCCTAACCGCAGCCTGCCGGCCGCTTTGTGCCGCCATGCCGATATGCTTGTGCATCCGTTGGGCAATGGGGAGGTGCTCGCGGCACAGGGGGAAGGCCGGCTTTGCAATGCGCTCAGCGGTTTTGGTTTTGCCGTTACTTTTTTGAAAAAGGAGCTTGCCCCGCACTATCCAGGAGATGTGGCGCTGAATGCAGCGCGTATTGGCAGCCGCTTGGTCTGCAATGAGCAGGCCGCTGCGCCGGAATTGCTGGAGGCTGCCCGGCGGATGGGGTTGGAGCTGATTCCCGTTAAGCAGGGGTATGCCAAGTGCAGCTTGTGCATCGTATCGGAAAACGCCGTGATCACAGCGGATGAAGGGCTGGCATACACGCTGTGTCGGGCGGGGCTGGATGTGCTGAAAATTATTCCGGGCTGCATCCGTCTGCCGGGCTATGGTTATGGCTTTATCGGCGGGTGCTGCGGCAAGCTGGATGCTGCCACAATGGCATTCGCGGGCGATCCCTTGACACACCCGGATGGCAAAAAGATCCTCTCCTTTATGGAGCGCCATGGCGTAAAACCTCGCAATTTGCTGGGCCAGGGGGAAAAGCTGATTGACATTGGCTCTATCCTCCCGTAATGCAAGAGTGAAATGATAGGGCGCGTAGATGGGTGGCGGGGCGCTGCCCAGGCCAATCTGCCGCCGGCAATCCGATCTGTGCTTTCCGTATAGGATCGTCTGCAATTGAACCAGTGGCTTTTTGAGGAGAGCGGGGCTTGAATAGCGGAATTTATTTGACAAACCCTATTCGTTTTTGTTAAAATACAAGATAAATATCTGCCTCACAAGGCCGGGCCGGCCGGTGAATTTTAGATCGGATCAGAGGAGAATACTATGGTGAAAAGCATGACGGGCTACGGGCGCGCCGAAGATGTGATCGACGGGATGCAGATCGCCGTTGAGATGAAAAGCGTCAATCACCGTTATCTCGAATTCAGCGCGAAGGTGCCGAGAAGCTACGGCTTTTTGGAAGATAGGCTGAAGCGGTTTGTGCAGCCGCTTATCTCCCGCGGCAAGGTGGATTGCTTTGTCCAGATCGATACGCTGGAGGATGCGGACGTTACCGTGCAGGTCAACCATTCCCTTGCAGATGGATATGTTGCCGCGCTGCGCGAGCTGATGGAGCGGTATGGGCTGCGGGATGATATTTCCGCTTCCGCTTTAGGGCGCTACAGCGATGTGTTTTCGATCCATAAAGCTGAGGCGGATGAAGAAAAAATCTGGGGCGCTGTGCGCACGGTGGCCCAGCGCGCCGTGGACTCCTGTGTATCCATGCGTGAGCAGGAGGGCGCTCGGTTGCGGGCTGATATCTTCTCTCGGATGGATACCATTCTCCATTGCGTTGCATTCATTGAGCAGCGTTCGCCGGAAACCGTGCGTGCCTACCGCGAAAAGCTCTATGCCAAAATGCAGGAGGTGCTGGCGGATGCGCAGGTGGACGAGCAGCGGATTTTGATGGAAGCTGCAATCTATGCCGATAAAGTTGCCGTGGATGAAGAAACGGTCAGGCTCCGCAGCCATATCGATCAGCTGCACGCTTTTTTGAAGCGGGCGAGGCAATTGGCAGGAAGATGGATTTCCTGGTGCAGGAGATGAACCGGGAGGCCAACACCATCGGCTCCAAAGCGCAGGATGTGGAGATTGCCCGCAAGGTTTTGGATATCAAGGCGGAGATTGAAAAAATTCGTGAACAGGTGCAGAATATTGAATAATCGCGTTTTTCCAACAGAGCGGCTTATGGCAGGAACAGTAAAAATGCGGGAGGAGAAAGTGAATGAAGCTCATCAATATCGGCTTTGGCAATATGGTCAACGCCAACCGTTTGGTTGCGATCGTCAGCCCGGAATCTGCGCCCATCAAGCGGATTATTCAGGATTGCAAGGAGCGCGGCACACTCATTGACGCAACGCATGGGCGGCGGACGCGCGCTGTGATCATCACGGATAGCGATCATGTGATCCTTACCTATCTGCAATCTGAAACGGTTGCAAACCGCCTCAACGACGATGAGGATGAAATTGATACGGAGGAGGGTGCGCCGGACGATGAGTGACAAAAAGAGGGGGATGCTTTTTATCCTGTCCGGTCCGTCCGGTTCTGGGAAGGATACGATTTTGGAGCAGCTTGCAAAGCGCGATCCCAATGTGCAGCTTTCCATTTCCCTAACGACCCGTGCGGCACGGGATTGGGAGATCGATGGGTTTCACTATTATTTTGTAACGAAGGATTATTTTCTCAATAAGCTGGAGCGCCAGGAAATTTTAGAATACGCGCAATACGGCGAGCAGTATTACGGCACGCCCCGCGATCCGGTCGATCAGTGGCTGGAAGAGGGGAAAACCGTCATCCTGAAAATCGAGGTGCAGGGAGCGGAAAAAATCCGCCGGCTATATCCGGATGTGGTGAGCATTTTCCTAATGCCCCCCTCCATGCAAACGTTGGAGGAGCGGCTGCGCAACCGCGAAAGTGAATGCGAGAAGGATATCAAAACACGTATGCGGATAGCGCAGGATGAAATTGGCCGTGCGCATGAATATGACTATGTTGTGGTGAATGATATTGTAGACTATGCGGTCAGTGATATCTGTGCCATTATCCAGCGGAAAATTTGAAGGCCGCCCGTATGAATTCATTTGTAAAAGAGGTATTGGAGCATGTTTAATCCGGATTTGAGCGTATTGTTGAAAAACCATGTCAGCCGTTATTCTCTGGTAACGGCCACTGCGAAGCGCGCGCGTGCCATTGCGGACGAAGCGCACTTCAATGGGGATCATCTGACGGAAAAGCCCGTGAGCATCGCCCTAGGCGAAATGCTTGCTGGGAAATATGAGATTATTGAGCCTGAGGAAATCCGCGACCTGTAAGCCGCCTCAGGCAGCAGGTAAAGGAGAGATCCCATGGCCCCGGTTCTCATCGCAAAGGTGGCGTTGGAAAACGTTTCCTATCATTTTGATAAAGCATACGATTACTGCGTTCCGGAGAGCCTGCGGGAGCGTGCGCGGCCTGGCTGCCGCGTCAGCGTTCCCTTTGGCAGGGGAAACCAGAAGCGGTTTGGTATGCTTTTTTCCCTTTCTGAGGAAGAACCGTCCGGTAGGCTCAAGCAGCTTTCCTGCGTGCTGGATGAAGAGCCTCTTTTAAATGCGAACATGCTGCGCCTGGCAGTTTGGCTCAAGGCGCATACTTTTTGCACGCTTTATGAGGCGGTCCGCACGATTTTACCGTCCGGAATTAATCTCCGGCACAAAATGCAATATCGGATCGCTCCGGAAATAGGGGATCTGGTTCTGGACACATTTCCGTCGGATGAGCGCGAGGTGTTGCAATTGCTGCACAAGCGGCAAGCCTATGTCGGCGAGGAGCGGATTATGCAGCTGACAGGTCTTGAGAAAGGCAGCGATGTTTTCAAACGCCTTTTGAAAAAACAGCTGGTCGTTCGCAATGACGAGGCCGCGCAGCGCATTGGGGATGCAACGGTGCGCATGGTGCGCCTGTGCGTTGCGGGGGAGGAGCTAGAGCAGCTCTTGCCTTCCCTTACCCAAAAGCAGCGCGCTGTGATGGACGTCCTCCTGGATGTGGGCTGCGCTTCGGTGAAGGAGCTGTGTTATTTCACAGGCGTAACCCCGGCCGTTGTTGCGGCACTTGAAAAAAAGAACCTGATAGATTACTATGAAAATGAGATTTACCGCGATCCGGCTAGGCAGCCGGAAGCAGAGCAGGTCCCCCAGGCGCCTATTTGCTTGACGCGAAAGCAGCAGGCGCCTTTGAAGAGCTCAATGCCCAATACCGTTTGGGCCGCGGCGGCGTTTCGCTCCTCTTTGGCGTGACGGGCAGCGGTAAAACACAGGTATTCCTACGGATGATTGACGAAGTATCTGCACAAGGCCGGGGCGTGATTGTCATGGTGCCTGAAATTGCTCTCACCCCGCAGACACTGGCCATTTTTAAAGGCCGCTATGGGAAGCAGGTTGCCGTATTCCATAGCGCATTATCCATGGGGGAACGTATGGATGAGTGGAAACGTGTCAAAAATGGAGAGGCGGGCATTGTGGTCGGCACACGCTGCGCTGTGTTTGCGCCGTTTGAGAATCTTGGTTTGATTATCATGGATGAGGAGCAGGAGCATACCTACAAATCTGAGTCCGCACCCCGTTACCATGCGCGTGATGTGGCGAAGTTCCGCTGTGCCCAGCAAAATGCGCTGCTGATTTTGGCCTCGGCCACTCCTTCTGTGGAAAGCTATGCCGCCGCGAAAAGCGGCCGGTATTCGCTCAATCGATTGGATGAACGCTATGGAAACGCCGTGCTGCCCGAAGTGATCACGGTTGATTTGTGTGAGGAGAACGCGGCGGGCAACCGCACGGCGATCAGCCGCAGGCTGGCCGCTGAATTGCAAAAAAATCTGGAGGCTGGCGAGCAGTCAATCCTCCTCATGAACGCCGTGGTTACCACACTTTTGTGGCCTGCCGTTCCTGCGGCCACGTGGTTACCTGCCCAAATTGCAGCATATCGCTCACCTATCACCGGGCAAATGGTCGGCTGATGTGCACTACTGCGGCTATTCTGAGCCGTTTCGGGATACCTGCCCGGAATGCGGGGAGCAGGACGTGCGCTATGCAGGCTTTGGAACGCAGCGGTGGAAGAGGAGCTGGCGTTGCTTTTCCCTAAAGCGCGGATTTTGCGCATGGATGCGGATACGACGATGGCCCGCTATGCGCATGAAGATAAGCTTGCGGCTTTTTCTCATGGAGAGTATGAGATTATGCTCGGCACGCAAATGGTGGCAAAAGGGCTTGACTTTCCGCGGGTAACGCTCGTCGGCGTGATCTCCGCCGATCAGCAGCTTTATAACGACGATTACCGCAGCCTAGAGCGTGCTTTTGCGCTGCTCACCCAGGTAGTGGGGCGGTCCGGCCGCGGTGCGATCAAAGGGCGCGCCGTCATCCAAACGCTCACACCGGAAAACCCAGTGATCCGCCTGGCGGCGAAACAGGATTATGATGCATTTTATCAAACGGAAATCCTATTGCGTAAAGCGATGGTTTATCCGCCGTATTGCGATTTGCTCTGTATCGGGTTTGTCGGGGAAAAGGAGGCGCAGGTAGCGGCGGCCTCCAAATGCTTTTTGGAACTGATGAAATCCCTGAGCCAGCTGGAATATCCGGAGCAGAAATTTATTGTGCTCGGCCCCATGCCGCCGCGAATTGCAAAGCTGAGCAATAAATTTCGCTATCGGCTGATTGTCAAGTGCCGCAATACGAAGGGGTTTCGATCCATGATTGAAACTCCTCACACAGTTCCCAAAGGATGCGCGGTTTAGGGAAGTAACGGTATATGCCGACCTGAATCCGGAGAATATTTATTAAAAATTTTATGTTTCAATGATAGATTCTTCATATGTCAGCCATATTTATTTTGTAAAACAGAGGAGAACATAGGAAAGGATGGGTGCCATATGGCATTGAGAAAAATCGTGGTGGAGGGCGATCCGGTTTTAAAAAAGAAAAGCCGGCCGGTTGAAAAATTTGACGCAAGGCTTGCCGAGCTTTTAGACGATATGAGACAAACGCTTTATAGCGCGGAGGGCGTCGGCCTTGCTGCCGTACAGGTCGGCGTTTTGCGCCGCGTCGTCGTAGTCGATGTGGCGACGGCCTTCTGGAGCTTGTTAACCCGGAGATTATAGAAGCAGAGGGTGAGCAGCGCGAGAGCGAGGGATGTTTATCCTTGCCTGGAGAATATGGGGAAACCATTCGCCCGGCAGTCGTCAAGGTCAAGGCGCAGAATCGGAGGGCAAATGGTGTATCTATAAGGGCGATGGATTGAAAGCGCGTTGCTTCTGCCATGAGATCGATCATTTGGACGGCATCCTTTTCACGGAGCGTTTGGCGCCGGAAGCGTCTATTCAGTCAACGGTCAAACGATAGAAAGGCAAAAGGAGCGATAGAATCATGCGCATTATTTTTATGGGAACGCCGGAATTTGCAGTGCCCTGCCTGGAGCGGCTCATTCAAGATGGGCATGAGGTATCAGGCGTGTTCACACAGCCCGATAAGCCAAGGGGAGAGGCTATTCTGTGATGCCGCCGCCGGTCAAACAGGCGGCGCTGAAAGCCGGTATTCCCGTTTACCAGCCTGCCTCTGTTAAAACGGAGGCAGCCTTTGCTCAGCTCAAGGCGCTGGATCCTGAGCTCATTGTGGTGGTGGCATATGGTAAAATTTTGCCTCAGGCGGTGCTGGATCTCCCCCATATGGGTGCATCAATGTGCATGCATCGTTGTTGCCGCGGCTGCGCGGCGCGGCGCCGATCCAGTGGTCGATCCTGCGGGGCGATCAGAAAACCGGCGTGACAACCATGTTTATGGACGCTGGTCTGGATACGGGCGACATGCTCCTGAAGGCGGAAACGGAAATTGGTGAGGATGAAACGGCGGGCGAGCTGCATGACAAGCTCTCCGGGCTGGGGGCGCAGCTTCTATCCGATACGCTTTACTCCCTTCAGGCTGGCACGCTCCAGCGGGTTCCACAGGAGGACGGCGAATCGACCTATGCGCCGATGCTCGATAAATCCCTCTGCCCGATTGACTGGTCAAAGCCCGCGCGGGAAATTCACAATCAAATTCGCGGCCTGTCCCCCTGGCCGGTGGCTGTTACAAGCCTGTCCGGCAAGCGAATGAAAGTGCATGGCTCCCGGATGACAGGGCGCGAAAGCACGCTCCCTACGGCACGGTAACCGGTGTGGACGGTGAGATTTGCGTTGCCTGCGGGGATGGGGCGGTATTATCGCTTCTGTGCATTCAGGCGGAGGGAGGTAAGCGCATGGATGCCTCTGACTATCTGCGCGGCCACCCGATCCCGAAGGGACGAGACTGGGAGAGTAACCCTATTTTTATTTGATTGACCGGAGGATTGTGGATGAACTTTTTTTTGTTCCATCTGGATTATTATTATTTGATTTTAGTCGTGCCAGCCATGATTTTGGCCCTGATTGCCAGATCGGGGTGAAACGCGCTTATGCAAAATATGCACAGGTGCGCGTGACGAGCGGCATGACCGGGGCGGACGCGGCGATGAACGTGCTGCGCCACTACGGCCTAATGGATGTGCGCATTGAGCGCATTGCCGGCAACCTGACGGATCACTATGACCCACGCGCCAATGTGATTCGCCTTTCCGATGGGGTATATGGAAGCGCTTCTGTGGCGGCGATCGGCGTCGCCTGCATGAAGCGGGCCATGCCGTTCAGCATGCCAAAGGCTACCTGCCGATCAAAATTCGTAATGCGATTCTTCCCGTTTGCAACCTTGGCTCAAAGCTTGGTATCCCGCTCGCGGTAGCCGGCTTGATCTTTGGCGCGGATTTGTTGGTGAATGTGGGCCTACTGCTATATTCTCTGGTTGTAATTTTTCAGCTTGCGACGCTGCCGGTGGAGTTTAACGCAAGCCGCCGTGCAATCCGTGTGATCGATGATACGGGGATGCTCTCCGGGGAGGAACTGCCGGGAGCACGCAGCGTATTGCGCGCCGCAGCGATGACCTATGTTGCAGCGCTTGTTGTTTCCCTTGCCAATCTGCTGCGTCTGCTTGCGATTTTTGCGGGCCGGCGGGATGATTAGTTTTCAATCAAGGAGGGATTCTCATGGGGAAAAATGCTCGCCAAATTGCGATGGAGATTCTCGTCCGAATGCAGCGCGATGCGGCGTATTCCAATTTGACACTGGATGCCGCCTTGCGCCGCAATGAGCTCCCGGCGCGGGATGCGGCGCTTGTTTCCGCGCTGGTATATGGCGTTGAGGAGCGGCTTTATACCATTGACTATCAGCTCTCCCTCTACTTAAAGCAGCCGCTGAAAAAGCTCAAGCCTGAGGTGCTGGCCGCCCTGCGGCTCGGCGTGTGTCAGCTCCTTTTTATGGAGCGGATTCCTTCCTCCGCGGCGGTTTGCGAGAGTGTTTCCCTTGTCAAGCAAAACGGCTGCGCCTTTGCTGCCGGGCTGGTCAATGCTGTGCTTCGAAAGGTGAGCGATGCGGGGATTTGCCTGCCGGAGCAGGAGGCAGATGCGCTTCAGATGCTTTCCATCCGTTATTCTTTTCCAGAATGGTTGATTGAGAAATGGCTCAATGCCTATGGGCGGGAGAATACGCTTTCTATTTTGGAGGCCTGCATGGCACCTGCTCCTCTAACGGTGCGTGTTAACACATTGCAGACAACAGCGGAAAAGCTGACCGTTCTGCTCCGGCAGGATCATGTGGCGGCCCATGCCGCCGCGGATGTGGAAGATGCTTTGGTTTTAGATCGCGCGGGTGCGATCGAGCGCACAAAAGCCTATCAGGATGGGCTTTTCCATGTGCAGGATATTTCCTCCCAGCTTTGCTGCAAGGCCTTGGATGCCCAGCCGGGGGAAACGGTTTTCGATCTTTGTGCTGCGCCGGGCGGCAAAAGCTTTACCGTTGCTGAGCGCATGCGTGGGGAAGGATCGGTGTGTTCCTTTGACCTGTATCCCTCCCGCACGGCATTGATTGAGCAAGGCGCTGCACGGCTTGGAATTACGTCGGTCTACCCTGCTGTGGCGGATGCTTCCTGCTACAATGAAGCTTATGGAAAAGCGGACAGGGTGCTTTGCGATGTGCCTTGCTCTGGCTTTGGAATTGTGCGCAGAAAACCGGAAATTCGCTATAAACCGCAGGGAGAGGTTGACAAATTGCCTGATTTGCAGTACCTTATACTCCGTAACGCCGCTCGTTATGTAAAAAAGGGCGGCAGGCTGGTGTATTCTACCTGCACCTTGAATCCCGAGGAAAACGAAGCGGTCTGCTTGCGATTTTTACAGGAAAACGCTTCTTTCCGCCCCGTTGCGCCTGATTTGCCCGAGCAGTTGAATGCCCGAAAGGATGACAACGGCTTTTTCACCCTATTCCCCGAAGCGGGTGGGCGCGATGGATTTTATATTGCAGTGTTTCAAGAGGTGAGCGTTTGAATTCGAAGGATATCCGGTCGATGACGGCAGAGCAACTCAAACAGGCGCTGGCTCCAGCTGCCCAGCCATCCTACCGTGTTTCTCAGGTGTATGCCTGGTTGCATAAACGAGGCGTTTCTGATTTTGAGGAAATGACCGATCAGCCGAAAGCTTTCCGCGAATTCCTGCGCGATCATTTTTCGATCTTAGGCTGCAATATTGAAAAAAGGTTGGTTTCCTCCTATGATGAAACCGTGAAATATCTTTATAGGCTGCATGACGGTGCTTTGATTGAATCCGTTTTGATGCGCTATAAATACGGCTATACGCTTTGCGTATCCTCTCAGGTCGGCTGTAAAATGGGCTGTTCCTTTTGCGCATCCACAATCGGGGGCTTTGTTCGAAATTTGGCGCCGTCCGAAATGCTGGGGCAAATCTATGCTGCGCAGCGTGATTGGAATGTCCGCGTCTCCCACGTCGTATTAATGGGAATGGGGGAGCCGTTGGATAATTTTGAAAACGTGCTTCGGTTTTTGCAGTTGGCCACGGATGTCAACGGGCTGAATCTCAGCATGCGGAATATTTCGCTCTCAACCTGCGGAATTGTGCCCGGGATTGAGAAGCTGCTGGAATATCATTTGCAATTAACGCTCTCCGTCTCCCTGCATGCCCCAAACGACGCGGTGCGTTCCCGGATTATGCCGGTCAATCACCGTTGGGGTGTAGATGAATTATTGCATGCGTGCAGGAGATATGCGGCGAAAACCTCCCGCAGAATCTCCTTTGAATATGCCATGATCCAAGATGTGAACGATTCCGACGCTTGTGCGCTGGAGCTTGCCCGCCGCCTGCGTGGGATGCTGTGCCACGTTAATCTGATCCCGGCCAACGAGGTGCGGGAGAATGCTTATCGCCGCAGCCCACGGGAGCGGTTGGAGCGGTTTGCAAAGCTTTTGGAGCAAAATGGTATTCAGGTGACGATCCGCCGCACGCTTGGCGCGGATATCAATGCCTCTTGCGGGCAGTTGAGACGCGGATATTTATCCCGGCAAAGGAGGAGAACGTGTGAGAATTGTGGCAAAAACGGATATCGGCAGAGTGCGCGAGTCCAATCAGGATTCCTACGCTGCAGGCGAATTGCCTGGCGGTGTGGCTTGGGCCGTGGTATGTGATGGGATGGGGGGCGCGGCCGGCGGCAGCGTTGCAAGCTCAACCGCGGTGAAAATGATTTCCCAGCAGATCAATGCGCAGTATCGCGATGGGATGAGCGGCAACTCCATTAAAAATATGCTGGTTTCCGCCGTGACTGCGGCAAACGTTAGCATTTTTGATTTAGCCAGCGCAAACCCCGAACTGCATGGCATGGGCACAACGGTGGTCGCCGCGGTATTGTCAGACCAAATGATCCGCATTGTCCATGCGGGAGACAGCCGCGCTTATAAGGTATCCCCAAAGGGAATTGTGCAGATGACTCGGGATCATTCCATTGTTCAGGAACTGGTGGAAACCGGAAAGCTGACCCCCAATGAGGCGAAAGCGCATCCGAGGAAAAACATCATTACGCGTGCCTTAGGTGTCGATGAGGCAGTTGATATAGATTTCTGTGAGGACAGGATGGAGCCGGAAGACGTGCTGCTCCTGTGCACAGATGGGCTGACCAACTATCTGGAAACAGATGAAATTTTTCAGATAACCCAAACGAGCGGATATTATGAATCCGCACAGCAAATGGTTGACCTTGCCAATCAGCACGGTGGCGGCGACAATATCACAGTGGTTGCTATTACGTATTGATGCGCAGTCATTTCCGGCTTCTACGAAAGGATGGTTACACATGGAGAATTATGTTGGGAAGCGGCTGGACGGCCGTTATGAAATTCAGGAGATCATCGGTGTCGGCGGGATGGCCGTCGTTTATAAGGCCTATGATAATATTGACGACCGGATCGTAGCCGTTAAAATTCTGAAAGAGGAGTTCCTACAGAATGAGGAGTTCCGCCGCCGCTTCAAAAATGAGTCGAAGGCAATTGCTGTGCTCTCTCACCCGAATATCGTAAAAGTGTATGATGTAAGTTTTGGAGACAGGCTCCAGTATATTGTGATGGAGTATGTCGAGGGTATCACGCTTAAGGAGTATATTGAGCAGCAAAAGGTCATTAACTGGAAAGAAGCGGTTCATTTTGTCACACAGATCCTGCGCGCGCTTCAGCATGCACATGATAAAGGAATCGTGCACCGTGATATCAAGCCGCAGAATATCATGCTCCTGCAAATGGCAACATCAAGGTAACAGATTTTGGTATTGCCCGCTTCAGCCGCAGCGAAACCCGCACAATGACGGAGAGCGCGATTGGCTCCGTTCATTATATCAGCCCGGAGCAGGCGCGCGGCGAAATTACGGATGATAAAGCGGATCTCTATTCCGTAGGCGTCGTGCTCTATGAGATGCTGACGGGGCAGCTTCCCTTCCAATCGGATAGCGCCGTTTCCGTTGCAATTATGCAGCTGCAATCCGATCCAAAGAGCCCGCGCGAGCTTAACGATCAAATTCCAGTCGGCCTGGAGCAGATCACGATGAAAGCGATGCAGAAAGATGTGCGCGACCGCTATCAGTCTGCCGCCGAAATGCTGCTGGATTTAGATGAATTTAAGCGCAATCCGAATATTAAATTTAACTATGCTTGTTTCGTGGATAATGAGCCCACCAAATATATTGAGGATACCGGCAAGGTGCGCCCTGTTGTTCCACCAGAGCCGGAGGATACCTATGACGACGAGGCCTCCTCTCGTAAGAAAACGCTGCCTATCCTGATCGGGATTGTGGCTGGCCTTGCGGTTGTCGGCATTATCATCGGCGTTCTGTTTGGCACAGGGGTATTAGGCGGAGGCCGGGTTGAAATTCCCCAGTTGGTAGGCTTAAATTATTATAACGATATTCAGCCTCATTTAGAGGATAAATACGCGAATTATAATATTGTGGTATCTGATGAAAAAGTCACCGATTCGACCAAAGCGCCGAATACGATTGTCGAGCAGTCGCCCGCCTATTCCGAAGGGAAAAAGATGCGCAAAGGCGGAAAGATCGTTGTTAAGCTGGTCGGCAACAGTGGAGATCTTGAAATTCCCGATATCCGCGGCTCCTATTTTGACGACGCAAGACAGCAATTGATTGAAAAAGGCTTTTTGAATGTTTCCAGCAGTCCGATCAGTGTTTATGACGCGGAGTTGAAGGAGGGCCAGGTTGTCCAAACGGTTCCCGCGGCGGGGAATAAGGTGTCCGCTGATACAACGATCTATATCCAGGTCAATAGCGGTAAGGATACCAACTCCTCTGAGGTGCCAAACCTTTCTACCATGACGGTTGAAAATGCCAAAATGATGCTGGAGAGCGTAGGGCTTCAGCTGGATACCAATTTTCAGTATGAAAGCAGCGACGCACCAAAAGATACAGTGATCGAGCAGAGCGTTCCCCATGGCACGATGGTTGCTAAGAATACAAAATCAGCGTAACGCTCAGCGATGGCAGCGGGTTCCCAGCCACGTCTTTTCCGGCTCTTCCAGTAATGATCTGGAGCTGAGAGCCAATCCTGCGCTGGAGCTGGATTATATCGTGGCCCCGCCGCGCATGGCCCGCTACATGGAGTGGAGCGCCCGCATATATCAGGTGTACCTCCGCCATGTGGCGCCGGAAGACATCCACCCCTATTCCATCGACGAGGTGTTCATGGACATCGCGCCCTATCTTCAGCCACCGGACTTGCACCGTGGGAGTTGCAAAGCGTGTAGTCAAAGATGTGCTTGACACCACTGGGATCACTGCCACCGCAGGATCGGTCCCAACCTCTACCTCTGCAAAGTTGCGCTGGACATCGTCTCCAAACATATCCGACCGGACAAGGACGGCGTCCGCATTGCGAGGCTGAATGAGCTGAGCTACCGGCAGCTCCTGTGGTCCCCATCGCCCTATTACAGATTTTTGGCGGGTGGGGCCGGGGTATGCGAAAAGGCTGGCGGAGCACGGCATTTATACGATGGGGGGACATCGCGCGCTGCTCTCTCGGCGGCCCGGGTGACCTGCACAATGAAGACCTGCTCTATAAGCTGTTCGGGATCAATGCAGAGCTGCTGATCGATCACGCCTGGGGGTGGGAGCCCTGCACGAT